>Ga0181552_10003016_pt1 | contig 12105 bp, 8 predicted proteins | sample 011ome_18_FD_130583 | JGI IMG/M metagenome (GOLD analysis project Ga0181552, IMG submission 130583) | Coastal salt marsh microbial communities from the Groves Creek Marsh, Skidaway Island, Georgia - 011501BT metaG (megahit assembly) | ecosystem: Environmental > Aquatic > Marine > Intertidal zone...
TATTTTTGATCCAATTATTATTCAACGCTTTATGGTCTTGGTTATTTTTTGCTTTTCAAATGCCTTTGGCAGCATTATTGAACATATGGTTGCTAATTTATCTAAACATAAAGATTAATTTAAAAATGTTCTATGAAGATAAATTATCAGGTTTATTATTTATTCCATATGTTCTATGGTTATTTTTTGCATCGTATTTGAATTTATTTATTGTTTTAAATAATTAAATAAAACAACCAACAACAAGCCCTGTCATACAGGATGCTAATGTTGCAGCAACAAGAGCTTTAAATGATACTTTAATCAGATCATCTTTCCTCTCAGGAGCCATAGCTCCGATACCAGAAATCAATATACCAACTGAAGAGAAGTTTGCAAAACCACATAAGCTATAAAAAGTAATTAACTTTGATCTTTCTGACATAACTCCATCTTCTAGAGATGCAAGAGCAGGATAAGCAACAAACTCGTTTAATGTGGTCTTCAAACCTAGTAACTCACCAGCAATAATTGCTTCATTCCAAGGTATTCCCATCAACCAAGTAATGGGTGCAAATAAGTAACCTAATATTAATTCAATAGATAGATTAATTCCAAAATATCCTCCAACTAAAGAGAGAAATGAATTAGCAATATAAACCAGTGCTATCACAGCAATTAAAATAGTACCAACACTGACAGCTATATTTGATCCTTGAGCGGTTCCAGTGGTTATTGCATCCATAGTACTGTTGTAGACTTTTGTATTTGAGCCTTCAGATGAATCTGTAATTTCATTTGAAGGTATCATAATATTGGCATACATAATTGCAGCGGGCACTGATAAAACTGAAGCAGTTAAAAAATGTTGGATTAAATTAACAGAAGCAAACTGAACTTCAAGGATTGATATTAAAGCTACCATAACAGATCCTGCTACAGTCGCCATACCAGCAGTCATTAAGATTAATAGTTCTTTAGTAGAAAGTTTACTAACATAAGGTTTTATCAGTAATGGAGCCTCAACTTGACCAATGAAAACATTAGCTGCTGCTCCCAATCCAACAGGTCCACCTATGTTAAATAATTTTTGGCATGCCTTTGATATTAGATTAACTATGAATGGAAGAACTCCCCAATACCAGAGAATTGCAGAGACGCATGACATAACAATGATGTAGGGTAATACTCCAAAAGCAAAGGTTTCTAGTAAAGATCTATATACAAATTCAGTATCTGTTGGAGGAAAGCCAAATACAAAGTTAGCCCCTTCAACAGTTGCATTTTGAAGAATAGTTACACCATTGCCAAGTAATTCAAAAAAACCAATTATAAAAGGAACTTTTAATAAAACCGCCGCTAAAATAAGTTGGGATAATATCCCATAAAAAATATACCTATAGTTAATAATTTTATAATTATTAGAAAATGGGACAGCTAGAAGTATAAGCCCAATAAAGCCTATAATTATGTGCAAAATATTGAATGCAGTCATATCTTTAGTATAGCTTAATAGCCTTCAACCTTTCATCCAAAAAGTCATGAGCAAGAACCCCTGAATCTTCATTATTAAAGACAGATTTTAATATTGTGTCTGGAGATGGGTGCATAAAAAAAGGAATACTATATCTTGACTTAATTTCATCTGTTTTATACTTTACGACTCTATGAGGGGTACTCTTCAGCTTATGATCTGTTATTAACTGCATCATATCACCAATGTTACAAACAATTTCATCATATGAAGAGCTGACAGGAATCCATTCGCCTGATTTATCTTTTACTTCAAGACCTGGTTCATTAGCACCAATTAATAAAGTGATTAAGTTGATGTCTGCATGTTCACGTGCCCTATATAAATTACTATTATTTGACGGAGGGTAATGAATAAGTCTTAATAAAGAGTTACCTTTAGAGGTTGAGTTATCAAAATAATTAAATTCTAAGCCCAGGGTAAGGCTTATTGATGATAATAGCTGTGATCCAAGATTATTCATTTCATTAAATAATGAATCAAAAACATTATTAAATTCTTTAATTTCATTAACGTGAATATTCTTTAATATTCGATTGTCATAAGTATCGTCAATGACCGGACCATGATGCCAAAACTCTTTAAGATCAGGCACAGTTTCACCAAGAGCTGTCTCTTTACCGAAGGGTGTATAACCTCTAGCACCTGCATTTTTTCTGAATGAATATGCATTCTTAATTGATAAATCAAGATCAAAAAAAATTTTCGAATACTCGTAAGCTTTATCAAAGAGAGAATGTGGAATTTTATGATCTTTAATAATAAAAAAACCGTGATTAGACAATGCATTTGCAAGCACGGTTAGTGACTTATCATCATTTTTTATAAGCTCATCTAAAGAAAATTTAGGTATATGATTATCCATAGCTTATTTTATCAAAAAAAAGGCAGTAAAAACTGCCTTTTTAAATTACATAAATATTATTAAAATTTATATTGAATACCTAAAGAGGCTCTCCATAAACTTTGAGTAGTAGATCTGTCGATATTAAACGGATCATCAAAGCTATACCTGAAAGCATTTGTACTATAGTCATACCTTTCACCATCAACAATTCTTAAATCTATGACTGGCACTCTTCCTGAGTAATAACCATATCTAACTATGCCCTTATCATCATCTATGAAGTTTAGTAAATTTTCTAATGCAAAAGTGACAATAAATTTATCATCTTCTCTAAATCCTGGAATTTCTTGAATAATATTTAAATCCAATGAAGATTGCCATGGAAAGCTACCAGAATCTCTTGGTGCAATTTCTCCAGCAGAACCTTCAAGTCCCCATACATTATATAAGAGATTAAGAACAGCCTGCTCTCTTGCTAAAGCTTCAGCAGATCCTTCTGATCGGCATTTATAAGAGTAGCAAACAAGAGGATCATTTAAAGTTGGAATGTATAGCAAAGCAGAGCTATCATCATTAACCTGAAAATCATAACCAAAAGCCTTTGTTCTATAATCACCTGGCCAACTAGTATAAGTATCAAAAGTTGGATATTTAACTGAACCAGATTCTCTTTCAAAAATTAATGAAAAAGTTGTTGGAGCATCAGTTCCAAAGAAATAATGTTTTGATGAAAGCGTTGCAAGGAATCTGTGCTCAGTTTCATAAACAGATCTAGCATCAATTCTATTGTTGTAATCTATACCACCAGTTTTCATATAATTAGAATTAGATGTTGAAGATGTCATGTCGCTATAACTAGAATTATCTTGACCAGTGTAAGCAACAGTTAACAGCGTATCACCATCTCTAAAAGCTTTAGAGAAACTTGCAGATATAACTTCTCTACCACTGCAACATACGTTGTATAAACCAGCATGATAACCATTTTTTTGTTGTTGATTATATATAGGTCTTCCATCTGGAGCTTTTTCTGTTGGAACGGTTGGTTTATCTCCAACTAATGCATAGCCTGTATCAATCATTTTATAGTTTGCTTCTTCATCCCTTGTTTTAAGGTATGTTAATGTCATTTCAACATCGTAGTTCAGCAATCTGTTATATGTTACATTCAGGATTGTTGATTTTGGCCAATCAAAGCTTGGTGCTATAAAGTCTATTTTACCTGTAACGTTATTAGAATCAGTAATTGAAGCTATAACACAATCAGGTTTTGTATTAGATCCACTAAATGTAAAATCATTGATATTATTAGTGCTAGGACAATTGCCAAAATCATCATCATAATTTGCATAACTAACGCCTGTATTGGTATATGCATTTGAAATCCAAACATTTGGTAATTTTGCTGAATAAGTTCCGTAAGTGATGTTTAGATCACTAACATCATCTATCATAATATCAGCAGCGAACCTGTATTGCGTTAAATCTCTCCCATCAATTCCGCCATTTTTAAAACCATAAGTATTAACAAATGATTGATTTGTAGGCGTATCATCACCTGAATATTCATCATGTCTTAAACCAAAAGTTAAAGTTAGCATATCTGACATTGTGAACTCATCCTGAATATAAAATGATGATAATTCATACTCAAAATCAGCTGCAGCATCTTCCACTCTTCCAGTTTTAGAACCTGATGCTGAATAGTCTGCAAAAATTCCAGCCTGAAGATCTGCTAGAGTGTCAAATTCAAAGGTTCCATCTTCATTCTGAATAAATACATTGTATGTATCATAAAGAGTATTTTCATATCCAGCAGTAATTTTATGATCGCCTTGATAGTAGATTAACTTTAATTTAAAAAAATCAGTGCTAGTATCTAAATCATTTGCATGTCGATATATATCTGGACCTGCAACAAATCTATATCCAAATGCATCATCAATTTCAAAAAGAGGCATATTCTGACCAGCTGGTGAAATCTGATCTGTTATTGTTTCTTTTGTTGAATAGTAAACTTCTGAAATTAAATTATCTGATAAGTCTGAAACTAAGTGAATGCTGTTTGTGGTTGTTTCCTCTGATTTAATATATCTCGCTGAATATAAAGCAACTGTACTTCTTCCAGATGAAGAACCTCGCAAATCATCTCCAAATACATCTTTATGATTGAAAGTTAGTCTATGATTATCATTAATGTTCCAATCAAGTCTTAGAGTAGTATTTTCCTGAGAGGATTGTGTTGCGCCAGTAGGAGCAAGCGGATCCAATCCAACAATAGCTTTAATTGCTTCACGTACCTGATTAGCTTGATCTGCAGTTACATCTAAGATGTTTTCAGCACCAGAACCTTGAATACCGTAATTGAATGGGTTTCCAATCTCAGATTCACTGTATGTAACGAAAAAGAAAAGTTTATCTTTTATTATAGGTCCACCTAAGGCAATCTCATAAGATGTATCATCTTTTTTGATATCAACAGGTTCGCCTTCAAGTTTATCACCCATGAAAGAATCACCTCTATCAAAATAAGCTACATTACCTTTAAGCTCATTAGTTCCACCTTTTGTAATTATATCTATAACACCTCCTCTGAAATTTGCATATTCTACAGATGCTGGAGCAATTCTAACTGCAAGCTGATCAATTGAATTAAAATTAATTGGACTTCTTTGAGATGGATAGCCGTTATCATTTAAACCAAAATCATCGTTAAAAGAAACGCCATCTACTCGAATATCATTTGATCTAGGGTGAGCACCACCTATTGAAATCGACTCTTCTCCATCCTCTTCATCATCAAGAGCAACAAATGGATTTAATCTTAATATATCCTTAATATCTCTAGTAACAGATGGGATAGTTTCAACGGTTTCTGAATCAATAATTGTTGTGTAGCCATCTCTTTTAGTAGTTAATCTACTTCCGGTAACAACTACATCGTCAACAGAATCGATCGATGTTAATGAAAAAGATAGTCTCTTGGTATCACCAACAATCAAGTTAGTTCCTTTGTTTTGTGATACAAGCCCCGGAGCGGAAACGACAACCTTATATGGTCCTCCAGGTCTAAGGCCACCTGCAAAATACTTACCAGAATTGTCTGTTGTTCTAGTAATTTTTGAGTTAGTTGGTTCGTATATTATTTCTACTGTAGCACCACTCACAGCACCCTCTGCAGATACAACTGAACCTGATATGTCTGATGTAAGTTCCTGAGAGCTTATAAAAGGTGATAAAAATAGTGTAAATAAAGAAATTTTAAGAAAGTTACGTAACATTTTAAGAAAACCCCAATAGTTAAAAAAGTTAATGATATTAATATATATCAAAATTTAAATTAACTCTATGACATTAATGTGAAATTTAAGAAAATAATAATTTCTTAACTAAGTTTAAGAATATCTGATCCGAAATATGGTTCTAAATGTTTTGGTAACTTTAAGAACTCAGATCCATCATAATTGTTTTCTAAAAGTGCTATCAAAGTTCGCCCAACAGCCAAGCCAGAACCATTTATAGTATGTGCAAAATACTTTACATTTTTAGATTTGATTTTAATATTTGAACGTCTTGCTTGAAAGTCACTAAAATTTGAACAAGAAGATATTTCTCTATACTTATTTTGGCTGGGCATCCATACCTCAATATCAAATGTTTTACATGATGAAAAACCTATATCACCAGCACATAATTGAACCACCTGATATGGAAGCTCTAACAACTGCAGTATTTCTTCAGCATTTTCAAGTAATCCATCAAGTTCAGCCATGGAGGACTGAGGATCAGAAATTTTAAAAAGCTCAATTTTTTCAAATTGATGTTGTCTAATAAGTCCTTTGGTATCTCTACCATAACTACCTGCTTCCGATCTAAAACACGGAGTATGAGCTGTTAATCTGATTGGCAATTGTTCTTCGTTTATTAAAACATCTCTGTAAATATTAGTTAACGGAACCTCTGCTGTAGGAATTAAATAAAGATTGTCTGATGTTTTAAATAAATCTTCCTCAAATTTAGGTAAATTTCCAGTTCCAATTAACGAATCTCTATTTGCCATGTAAGGTAGGTAGTATTCTTCATAACCATTTTTGTGAGCAATATCTAACATAAAAGTTATTAATGCTCTGTGAAGTTTAGCTAAACTTCCCTTAAGCACCGCAAATCTTGAACCAGCTAGTTTTGATGCCATATCAGTATCAATTTTTGTTGTTAAATCAATATGATCAACTGTATTGGTAGATGTAATCTTCCCTACTTTTCTAATCAAAATATTATCATTTTCACTGGATCCGTCTGGTGTAGATTGATCTGGAATATTTGGAATATCTAATAGGTATTCATTAATAGATTCTAATAGCGCATTTAATAACTCATTTTCTTTTTTTAGATCTGCATTAATATTATCAATCTCTTCTTTTAATAAGGTGGTATCTGAACCAGAAGCCCTTAGTTTTCCAAACTCTTCGGATAATTTTTTTCTAGTAGACTGGAGTGTTTCAACATTGACTTGTAAATCTTTTCTATCAGAATCAAGAGCCTTAAATTTTTTGGAGTCTAATTTGTAACCTCTTCTAAGAAGTGCAACGCTTATAGCATCAATATTGTCTCTAAGATTTTTTATATCAATCATTTTATTTAAAAAAATTAATACCTATATAAGTTGCTAAAATTGTTAGCGTTAAAGTTAATATTATATATGAACATGCAATTAAAATATTCGTATTAAATAATTCTATAGTCTGATAACTAAATGCGGACATTGTTGTGAATGAGCCCAAGAAGCCAACAGCAAAAAAATAATACACGTGGTCTTTAGACATCATTGAATTGCCTAAAAGTAAACCAATAACAAGGCAACCTATAATGTTTACAACAAGAATTCCTGTCGGAAAACTTGTGGGTATGTATTTTATTACTATTTCATTTAAAAGATATCTAGATATTGCTCCCAACGATCCTCCAAGGCCAATTAGTAAAATATTCATAATTATTTTAAAACCTCAAATACAATTAGATTTTTATAATCCATATTGTCCTTGTATGAAACTGAAAAACTACTTTCTGAAATGATGTTTACAAAAAATTGATTATTATTATTTATTACAGTAAAAGAATTATGATTCATATTATTAATCTCATTTACATCTATTCCATTAATTAAAAAATCAAATAGAAAAGAATTATCCTCATTGATTTCAATAATTTGAGATTGATTAAATTCATAATCGTATATTTCTATTATTGAGTCACGAATAATATATTTTTCTTTAGCTGGGAAATCTATTGTTATTTCAATAAAATCTTTATTTCTTAGCAGTGTTCCTTTTGAATCTATTTCTTCAAAACCAGAGTCTGTAGTTTGGATAAAGTTTAAATTGTTTTTTATTAATTTATTGATAGATGAAATATTATCTTCAGAATAAAGATTTATTGAAACCAATATAAATAATGCTAATTTATACAAACTAATCTCTTTTAGGAACTAGAACTTCTCTTGATCCGTTAGAGCTCATCTCTGATACTAAACCGGCCTCTTCCATTGATTCAATTAGCCTAGCAGCTCTGTTATAGCCAATTCTTAGTTTTCTTTGAACTGCAGATATTGATGCTCTTCTAGACTCTAGAACAAAATTAACTGCTTCATCATATAAATCATCTGAGTCTTCAGAGGAGGAGCTTTCAGAGCCTGACCAGCCAGGAATGGGACCTGTCTCTTGCGCTGATGAAACTATATCATCTATGTACTCTGGTTCAGCTCTTGATTTCCAGTCATTTACAACTCTGTGCACTTCATCATCTCCTACAAATGCTCCATGAACTCTTACTGGAACTCCTACGCCAGGTGGTAAATAAAGCATATCTCCATATCCTAATAACTGTTCTGCTCCACCTTGATCGAGTATAGTTCTAGAGTCAATTTTTGTAGATACTTGAAAGCCTATTCTTGTCGGTATATTTGCTTTAATTAAACCAGTAATAACATCAACAGAGGGTCTTTGTGTTGCAAGAATTAAATGAATTCCAGCTGCTCTTGCTTTTTGTGCAATTCTAGCAATTAAGTGTTCAACTTTTTTTCCAACTAACATCATCATGTCAGCAAATTCATCAACAACTACAACAATTGATGGAAGAACTTCAAGATATTCTTCATCCTCAGGATGCAAAGGATTTATTAGTTGTTTACCGTTTGCTGCTGCTTCTTCAACTTTTTTATTAAAGCCTGCAAGATTTCTTACTCCCATTAATGACATAAGTTTGTATCTTCTATCCATCTCAACCACACACCATCTCAGGCCATTTGATGCATCTGTCATATCAGTTATTACAGGTGTTAATAAATGAGGAATACCATCATAAACAGAAAGCTCTAACATTTTTGGATCAATTAAAATCAATCTTACATCTTTAGGATCTGATTTAAATAAAAGACTAAGGAGCATTGCATTTACACCAACTGATTTTCCTGAACCTGTTGTACCTGCAACTAATAAATGAGGCATTTTTGCTAAATCAACTACAACAGGATTACCTGATATATCATGCCCCAAAGCAAGAGTTAAATTAGATGGTGATTTTTTGAATGCTTGGGAAGATAAGATCTCAGTCAATCTAACCATTTTCCTGTTAGTGTTTGGTATTTCAATGCCGACGTATGATTTGCCCTCAATAACCTCTACCACCCTCACACTGCTTACTGATAATGATCGCGCTATATCTTGAGCAATATTTGTAATTTTGCTTGCTTTAGTTCCAGGAGCAGGTTGTATTTCAAACCTGGTAACAACTGGTCCAGGAAGAACTGACTCTACAGTTGCTTCAATGCCAAATTCTTCAAGCTTAGTTTCAAGTAGAGATGCTATTTGACTTAGTTCTTCTTCAGTCAAAGAAGATCCGTCATCAAGCGCCCTATCAAGAAGTTCAGTACTTGGCATTACTGTTTTTTCTTGAGATGTTTCAGCAATTGGTTCTTTTGATTCAACTTCTTTTATAGTTGGTTCGGAAGTGTTTGGTAAGTCTGGTTGTAGCGGGGAATCTAAAGACTTATTTTTATCCTCTACAATATCAACTTTTTTAGCAGATACAATTTTAGATTTTAAATTTTTAGCTTCTTCTTTTTTAGATCCTTTAATTTCTCTTATTTCTTTTAAACGTTTAAAAATACTTGAAGTACTATCTCCGATAGAACTAAATAGTTTAGATAAAGAAACTCGACATAAATTAAAAATACTAATCAACAAATTTCCAATTAAATCTAAAGTCTTTAACCAGGAAAAATTAAATGACAGCGATGATGCAGGTATTATAAAAATAACTAGGAATATTAAGCTTCCAATAAAACCTAGAGTATTTGATAGGTTTATAAAAAATATTTTTCCTATATAGCCTCCACTATTGTCAAAGAAATAATATTCAAGAATTGAACAAAAACTTATTAATAGAATTAATGAACTAACAATCCTTACTGCAATTTTAACTTTAGAATTATATGGATCTCTAAAAAAGATTGTCTGAAGAGCCCAAATAACTCCAACTGCTAAAATTAAATATGATCCTAAGCCAAAAATGGTAAATAAAAAGTCAGAAATATTTGCTCCAAGGGGTCCGCCTAGATTGTTGATATTTGTTGAAGAAGTTTTATAAAAAATGCCAGCATCGGATGGGTCGTGTGAGATTAATACTATTAAAATATACAGAGAAAACGCTATTAAAAAAAAGCTAAGAAAATTTAGTAAAGTATTTTTTACGTAATTTGGTATCACAGTACTTTTTTTAATAGTTTTATGTGTAAATTATATGTTTAATCAATCAAAAATGTTTATATTCAACTATAATCATCATTATGTCTAACAATCATAACAAATTAATTATATTAGGTTCAGGTCCAGCTGGTTATTCGGCAAGTATTTATGCAGCTAGAGCAAGTTTAAATCCAATAATTATTGCTGGCTCTCAAGAGGGAGGTCAGCTTACAACAACAACTGATGTTGAAAATTGGCCGGGTGATAGTGATGGGCTACAAGGTCCTGAATTAATGGATAGAATGAAAAAACACTCACAACAATTTGGAGTCGAAATTATTAACGACCATATAAATGAAGTTGACCTGTCATCCAAACCATTTTTATTAAAAGGGACTAACTCTTATACGTGCGACTCTTTAATTATATCTACTGGTGCAAGTGCAATGTATTTAGGTCTTCCATCAGAAAAAGAATATTTAGGAAGAGGTGTTTCAGCATGTGCAACTTGTGATGGTTTCTTTTATAAAGATCAAGAAGTTGTTGTTGTTGGAGGGGGAAATACTGCTGTTGAAGAAGCATTATATCTCTCAAGAATATGCTCAAAAGTATACATAGTTCATAGACGAGATGAATTTAGAGCTGAAAAAATACTACAAGAAAGAGTATTTAAAGAAGAATCCAATGGAAAAATTGAAATTCTTTGGAATACACAACTGAAAGAAGTTCTTGGTGATCAAATGGGTGTTAATGGAGTTCTTTTGGATTCTAATGGTAAGGATAAAAAACTTTCAGTCATGGGAGTATTTATAGCAATAGGTCATAAACCAAATACTGACATTTTTGAAGGTCAACTTGATATGGACAATGGCTACATAAAAATTAAATCTGGAACATCTGGAATGGTAACTTCTACATCAGTTGATGGTGTCTTTGCTGCAGGCGATGTTTCAGACCAAGTATACAGACAGGCTGTAACCTCTGCTGGGTTTGGATGTATGGCTGCCTTAGATGCTGAAAAGTTTTTATCTGAATAAAATCTTATGAACTATAAAGCATATTTAGTTGAAGAATTAGACGGATTATATTCAGGCTCTATCAAAGAACTTCAAATGCGTGACATAGAACCAGAAAATGTAATCATTAAAGTTCATTATTCTTCATTAAATTATAAAGATGCTTTAGCTGCTTCGGGTGTAAAAGGAGTTGCATCCTCCTACCCTTTCGTACCAGGAATAGACGTTGCTGGGGAGATTTTAGAATCTGCATCAGATAACTTTAAAATCGGTGATAAAGTAATAGCAACTGGCTATAAGCTTGGCATGTCAGTTTTTGGAGGTTTTGGTGAATTAGTTCAAATACCTCAAAAATGGGTAGTGCCACTTCCATCAGGTTTTTCACTTCTCAGCGCCATGTCGCTTGGTACAGCTGGTTTAACTGCTGGGGCTTGTGTTAAGAAAATTTTAAATAATAATCCGTCATTCACAAATCCAGTTTTAGTTTCAGGTGCTACAGGGGGTGTTGGTTCGGTAGCTGTTAATTTATTAACTAATTTAAATTTTGAAGTTCACGCAATTACCGGAAAATCAAATGAACAAAGTATTTTAAAAAAAATGGGTGCATCAAAAGTTATTGATAGGAATGAATTTATGACTGAACCTGTAAAAGCTCTTGATAAAGCTATTTATTCAGCAGCTGTTGATACTGTTGGTGGTGATATTCTCTCAAAAATGCTCTCAATGATTGAAAGTCATGGAAGTGTTGCATGTTGTGGAAATGTAGCTGGTATGAAATTCACATCCTCAGTATTTCCATTTATTTTGAGAGGTGTATCATTAATTGGAATTGATTCAGCTGAGTCAGATATAAACTTCAAAAAAGAAATTTGGGGTCTTTTTTCAAATGATTGGTCACTTAACTTAGATGATTATAGTAAAGTTATACCGCTTGAGGATATTGGAGATGAAATTACAAAAATTTTAGATGGCAAACAAATTGGAAGA
>Ga0181552_10003021_pt1 | contig 12087 bp, 9 predicted proteins | sample 011ome_18_FD_130583 | JGI IMG/M metagenome (GOLD analysis project Ga0181552, IMG submission 130583) | Coastal salt marsh microbial communities from the Groves Creek Marsh, Skidaway Island, Georgia - 011501BT metaG (megahit assembly) | ecosystem: Environmental > Aquatic > Marine > Intertidal zone...
ACCGGCGATGACGTTTGCGGGTTTCGATTTGAACTCTCTCCATGCGAGCGTATCACGGACACCACCGCCGGCGTCTTCGCCGGCGTCTTCGCCGCCGCCGCCGCATTTGACTTGTTGGCCAAATGTTTGCTCACGGGCTCCAGAGGGAGCATAAATCAGCGTATCCCTCTGTCTCCCGACTTCTGCGTGGCGATTAATGAGGACATTTGTCGCGCACGACGCGCGGTCGATACCGATGCGTACGCTCGTCATCTACCGTGCGGGATAATGCGGCTTTTAAAAGGTGAGCGGGACAAAAATAGACGGCGGCGCGAGTGTTGTTTGCTATTTGCTATGCTATTCTTAGTTCTTGACTAGACTATTCTTCTACGACCGAGGCTGCGGGTTCGCAGTCGCGAGTTTTTCGCCGCCTCGTCCTCGCCCACGTCCGCGTGGCGTCGCGCCCGAAGCCGAGGATTTCTGCGTCGTCGGTCGCTCGACGCTTTCCCCATCCGCCAGAGTCTTTGCCGAGTGCGCCGCCGCCCGCGCGAGCCACGATGAATCTTTCCTCGGACGTCGCGCCGCTGCGTGCGTTGAACGCACAGGAGGTGGGTCCACTATAGAGCCGGAGCCGGTAGCAGCAGCGACACTCGGCGTAGGCCGCGTAAACGTTGTCGATTGGTCGATGACGACGCCTCCCCCGCTCGCGCGCTCGTCGATAATTCCACCCTTGCCATCTTGCACTCGCAACCCATCTCTAAATTTTACACGTAGGTTTTCAAGTATTGATCGCGCATCGGCATTTAACGCGCGAGATAGCTCTCGTTTAGACGACGACGACGACGGAAACTCCTCCTTTTCGTCCTCCTCCTCGACTCGACGTCCCGCCCGCGCGTTAAACTTTTCCGCGTCCTCCTTACTCACCACCGCCCGGCACACCGGACACAAATGCACCGCCTGCGCCTCAATTTTCATCGCCTCTTCGCTCCCACGCGGGTACTCTTTCGCACGCGCGAGTTCCTCTTCAATTTCACGCTCGCGCCATGCGTACCACGTCGAAAAGCACTTAGCGTGAAACGCGTGCCAACACATGTCAACCCTCCCACATCCCTCACGCGCGCCTCGCATGTCTTCGCAACAAAACGCACACGTCCCATACGGTGCGTTACACTGGTCCATCACCTCTCGAGCGGTGGTACAGATCAAAGTCAATGCGTATTCGTGCGACGCGCGACATCGAGCCGCGACGTCGGCGAGCGTCGACGTCAACGCCGCCGCGCGCGCGTCGCTCAATCCTCGATCATCAATCACGCGCACGCGCACAGACGATGACGCAGGGTATGAGCCATCATTACGCACGTCTAATTCTATCGTTGCTTTGACGTAGACGTCATCCGTGCGTGAGGCAGCCGCGCGAGGCGATGCATCAAATGTGATGCGAATCATGGCATCATCATCCTCTAATCCTTCTGCATGGCTGTACGCGAGTCTATCTTCGTCGGCAAACGTGTGATACAGCGCGAGAAGATCGCATTTGAGCTCGTCCGCCACCGCGTCGTCGGCGTCGAGCGCAGCGGCGACGTCCATGGCGCGCGCGAGGCGTCGCACACTGACGTCTCAAATAATAGCTCATCCCTTTATATTTCACACACTACGATCCGTATGTCCGAACTGTATTTTTATGTCATGTACTTGACCTCAAGCCCCATGGCGATGACGTCCATCACAACGCGACGCCGACGACGACGAAGCCGCCGAGCGCGCACGACCGCCCGCGCCATCGACGCACCGTGAGTCGTATTCTCTCCCCGAACGCCACCGCAGTCTCGCGCGCACGCCGCGACGCACAACACACGCGCTTAAAAGCGCGAGGATAAACCTCATGGCGGCTCACGCATTGTCAGCGCGTTCGAACGCTCTGCGCGCGCCCTCGCACGCGCGCGCCGGCGCGAATCGCTCGCGCACGAGGTCGATGAATATTCGCGCGCACGGCGTGGGTCCGGGCGGCGGCGCACACGTGAGCTCGGTGAAGGATTTAAAAGGGAAGCGGGCGTCGACGGGCGTCGACGGCTGGGAGGACGCGAGCGCGGGCGCGGCGGCGCGCGGGCGTAAGAAGGTGTACGTGGAGACGTATGGGTGTCAGATGAATGTGAATGATAGTGAGGTGATGATGTCGGTGTTGAAGGATGCTGGGTATGATGCGACGGAGGATGTGAATGGGGCGAATGTTATTTTGATTAATACGTGCGCGATTCGGGATAAAGCAGAGGCGAAGATTTGGCAGCGATTGGCGTATTTTCGGTCGCTAGGGAATGGTAAGAAGAAGATGGAAAAACCTGTGGTTGGGGTTCTGGGATGTATGGCGGAGCGCGTGAAGGAAAAGTTGCTTGAGGCGGATCGATTGGCGGATATCGTCGCCGGGCCAGACGCGTACCGGGACTTGCCTAATTTAATCGAAGCCGTCGTCGGTACGGGCGAAAAGGCGATGAATGTGCAATTGAGCGTGGAGGAAACGTATGCAGATATTATTCCCGTGCGCGAAGCCGGGTCGCATAGTGCATTTGTGACAATTATGCGTGGATGCGACAACGCGTGCGCGTTTTGCATCGTGCCGTATACGCGTGGACGCGAACGTTCGCGCGACTTGGCGTCTATTTTGTACGAAGTGCGCTTGTTAAGTGAGCAAGGTGTGAAGGAGGTGACGTTGCTCGGGCAAAACGTCAACTCGTATGCCGCGCCGGTGCACGCACAGACTGACTTTTTGAGTGGACTGCGCGGCGAGGACACTGACCCCATCGCCGCCGTCGCGAGTGCCTCAACGGAGGGCTTAGCGAGCGCCAGTGGGTCCGCATTCGCTGGATACGCCGATGGATTTGCGTCGAGATATGATGCCGAACGTAAGCGTGAAGGCACTATTCAATTCGCCGAATTGCTCGACAAGGTGGCGGCGATTGATCCGGAAATGCGCATTCGATTTACGTCGCCGCACCCCAAGGATTTCCCCGACGACGTCTTAAAGGTGATTCGCGATCGTCCGAACGTCTCCAAGTGCCTGCACATGCCTTGCCAAAGCGGTTCATCAGAGACTCTCGAACGCATGGCTCGAGGTTACACGCGTGAGTCGTACATTGCGCTCATTGAACGCGTCAAGACGATGATTCCTGGATGCGCAATCACCACGGATGTCATCAGCGGCTTTTGCGGCGAAACCGAGGAAAATCACAAAGACACCGTGTCTTTGATGACCAGAATTGGTTATGAGCAAGCATTCATGTTCGCATACAGCGAACGTGAGGGAACAGCGGCGGCGCGTCATCAAAAGGATGACGTACCCGAAGACGTCAAGCAACGCCGTCTTCAAGAAGTCATCGACGCCTTTAGAGCGCAAGCGGCAATCAAGCAAGAGTTAGAAATCGGTTCCACCCACTGCGTCATCGTCGAAGGCCCGAGTAAGAAGAATCCCGATGAATTCACTGGCAGAACGGACACTTCCAAGTGGGTGGTGTTTGAAAAGACGCAAGTTGGCCAATACGTCGGGGACGAAACCACGCCGGTGAGTGGGTCGCAAGACATTAAGCCGGGCGACTACGTCGCCGTTCGCGTCACTGGCTGCAGCACGGGTACGTTATTCGGTGAGTGCCTCGGGAAGACTTCTCTAGTTGAGTTCCAGAACCTTCACGGCGCGCAATGGACGCAACCAAAGGCGCGCGTTGAAGCCGCCGCTGGGGCTCGTTAGACTACTATTTAAACATTGTTTTCTTCGCTGTAAAAATCACAAACAATTATATATCTATACAACTTCCGGCGATGAGGCAGCGGCTGAGGCGCGATCGTAACGTCGCTTCAGTCCGAGCGCTTGCGCGACATCCGCATCGACAGTTTCATTTTTCGAATCCACGACGCACGACACGAAGAACGGGCCCTCTTGTCCGGTGCGAGCGGTCCGCCCGCATCGATGAAGATGCATCTCCATAGATGGCGCCGCACCGTATTGCACCACGTGATGAAGCTTTGGAAAATCAATCCCACGCGCGGCGAGGTCGGTGCACACGCATACGGCTAAATCACCCGATATGAAATCATCGAGCACGACGCCGCGCTCCTTGGCTTTACCGTGAAACGCGAGGGCGGTGATTTCGCTTTCGTCAAGTTTAGTGACAAGTTCATCCGCTTCTTCGGGAGAATTCGCAAAAATCAAAGCCTTGAAGCGTTTACGTCGCGCCAGCGCTTGAATCAAGGCATTAAACTTGGCATCTTCGCCGGCGACGTCGTCCACACGCACTTCCAGTTGCGGGTGCACGCGTCCAAATTGCGTGGTTGAAATCCACTCCAACTCCCCTGGGAAAGCCTCTAAAAGGGGCTGAGCCTCGCGCATCGTCGCTGCCGCGAATATATACTGCACTGGAATATCAAATTTATTCACACCATTTCCTGAGTACGTCATCGAGATGAGCTCGGCGACGTCGGCGCCAAAACCGCTCGACAACATTTCATCCGCTTCGTCGACGACGACGTGACACAGCCGACCGAGCAACACCCACTCTTCTTTGATGAGCTTGAGTAAACGCGCTGGCGTGCACACTAAAATATCCGCAGTTCGAAACTCAGGTATCGCCTCGACGTCACCGTCTAATTTTGTCGATTTACCCGCCTTGGTGGTTGACTTTTTCTTCACCCCCTTAGCCGCGGGTTTCACGAGCTTCTTCTCCTTGCCAACCAACGAAAACACTCGCGGCGTTGGTAGACCTTCATTCGTGCACCAACTCGCCGCAAGCTGCGCTGAATACGTCACTTGTTTCCCTAGCTCAACATTGGGCACGAGAACGACGGCGGCTGGGCAACACCGCCCCGATCGTTTGGTCCCGCGGCGACCGGGCTCGGTCATTTGCGCCAAAATTGGCAACAAGTAGGAAAACGTCTTCCCGCTCCCTGTTTCGGCTAATATCGCGACATTCTTTTGCTCTAAAATCACAGGTAACGCCAAACGTTGAATTTCCGTCGTGCGCTTCAAACCCGCTTCGCGCATGGCGACGACGGCGCGTTCAGGCATGCCCGCGCGCGCAAAGGCGCTCATGGGTTCGCGAGACGCGTCCTCGTCGCCATAAAATCGACCTTCATACCGCGCACGTGCATCGTCTTCAGCCTTTTTAGCCTCGCGCTTACGTCGAGATATTTCCCACGGTCGTTCACCGCCGCGCTTATACCCTCCAGCACGCGTATCCGACGCCGCCGTCGTCTCCCCCGGACCGACGTCGTCGTCGCTCGCCGCGGTAGCCTTCTTCTTTCGCGCATCCACACTCGGCGTCTCACCCATCAACCGCGCCCAACCAGAAAGCTCCTCATCCACACCCCAATATTTATCCTCACCATCCCCACGCGAATTCGCCGCCGATCCCTGTCGCCTCCGCTCCGCCGCCTCGGTGCGTCGCATCAACGTCGTCGCATCCACCGCCCGAAATCCCTTCATCGACCCATCATTCTCATTCAAACCAGCCTTATCGCCCGCCGCGCGACGTTGCGTCTTATTTTCTAATTTATTATACCGCGCATCGCGCGTGCTCGACCACGAACGACGCGCATTGGTATTCGTAGAACCGCCGCTTCGCCCGCCGCTTCGCCCGCCGCCGCGTCCATCCTCCGCATCCTCCGTCCCACCGTACGCACTCCTCCGTCCTCGCCCTGGCGACGACGACGACGGCGGCGACGCAGAGTCGTCATCATCCCACCCATCTCGTCCATGCGACGACGCCGCGAACGCGCGCACCGCGCGAGCGCGTTGACATTGAACCCAACCGCCGCCAGCCGTCACGACATCGACATCGACATCGACATCGATTCGTCGTCGTCGTCTCGCCACCACCATCGCCGTGCGCGTTCGCGCGCCATACACCGACGACGACGACGACGACGACGACGACGACGGGTTCATCACACGCATCCTCGGCGCTACCCACATCCTCGACGTCGGCGTCGACGAATGAATGAATGGACAGACGCTTCAGGCATTCCACGCCAGTCACACACGGGTCAGTCCACCTAAACCCTACATAAACCCTAATTTCACATACGCAACGCACCCAAACACCCATATCCACCAAGTCCCGAACCCCACCAGGTCCCCCATGGGCATCCGTATCCCATACACAACCGCGCATACATCCCATACATCACCCATATAAAATCAACACACACACACGCGCGCGCGTCGTCTAAACCCTAAGGGGGGGGCTTTCGGGGCTTAGGGCTTTCACGCCCATCCATCGCCCGCACTTTGCCCCGCGCGCGCACAGCCCGACCGTCGATCGTCGCACGTCGCACGTCAACACACAGCAACAGCTTCGTCTCGTTCGTTTCGTTTCGTTCGCAGCGTTTTACGACATCTCGTCAAGCGTCAAGCAAAGACAATCACAATGAGCGTCATGATGATGACGACGACGATGGGGTCGTCGACGGCGCGACCGTCGTGCGCGGCGCCGACGACGGCGCGACGTCCGAGCGCGGCGCTCACGGCGCGCGTGGCGATGCGAGGGAAATTCACGAACGCGTCGTCGTTCGCGGTGGCGCAGACCGCGTCGCACGCGACGACGGTACGCACGGGCGTCATCACGCGCGCGGCGTACACGCACACGAATAAGAAGGGTTTGAGCCAGTTTGTCGAACGCGTGGGCGCGGGGCAGATGAAGAATGATTTGATTCCGTTTCGCGTTGGGATGACGGTGAAAGTGGGCGTGACCGTGATTGAAGGCGCGAAGACGCGCGTGCAGCCGTACGAGGGTGTTGTGATTGCGATTCATCGCTCTGGCGTGGCGAGCACGGTGACGGTGCGCAAGTCGATGCAAGGGTTTGGCGTGGAGCGCGTGTTTCCGATTCATTCTCCGTTGTGTACGTTTGAAGAGGTTCGTGGTGCGGGTAAGCCCGTGGTGCGTCGTGCGAAGTTGTTCTACTTGCGCAACTTGGTTGGTAAGCAAGCCAAGTTGAAGACGCGATTCGTGGCGAAGAAGGAGGGTTTGAGCCGGTTTGAGGTGAAGATGCAAGCGTTGCGCGCCGAGGAAGCCGCGGCGCAAGCCAAGGCGGATGCGGCGGCGGCGGCGGCAGCGGCGGCGGAAGCTGCGGCGGCGGCGGCGGCGGAAGCACCGGCGGCGGAAGAATCTGCGTAGGCACGTGGGTGGTGTGTGCGTTGACAATTGCGTCGACGACGAGGCGGCGCTTGGCGTCTCCCCGTCCCGACGCGTCTGCGCGCGCGCACGCGGCTTAAATTCTACACGTACCATTCTTTCTCACATCTCTAGGCAACTATAAAACAGCCATGATAGGACATAACGACGACATTGCGCGCACATGCACACAAAACGTGCGTGTCGCGCGGCGCCAAGCGTTTGTTCCTTCGTGGTGGAAACCCACCCGTTCAGCGCGCGTTCACGCGGGTATTTAGCAACGTAAAAAGTTTCGTACGAGTACACGTACACACTTGTGATTCATTAAACAAACACATACATCGCAAATCATAAATCACGCGCACATTACACATCACATCGCACGCATCCAAAACAAATCAAACCGCACGCGAGACGCCGCCTCGCGGGTCAACGTCGTGCGCGGAGCGCGCCCATTCGCCACTGTACGTCGCGCACACACACGCACACGCGCACGCGCAAAAGTATCATACACAAACACACCATCGCACCGCACGCCATGGCAAACACCATCACGTTGCGCTCGAGCGACGACGAAACCTTTGAAGTCGAAGAAGAAGTGGCCTTGTACGTTTGGAATTCACGTGTGTGTGACTCGAATATCGCGCGTTGCGCGTCGTGTGTGCGTACGTGCGCGTGACTGACCGCATGCGATGCGATTGTTTTCACGCGTATAGTTTGTCGGAGACGATTCGTTCGATCATTGAAGGTACGTGGCGCCGAGAGAAGCGCGAGAGAGAAGAGGCTGATCTCAGTCTCGTCGGTCGCGTCGCCGGCGTGTATTTTCGTCGTCGCTGCGCCTGGACGACGGCGACGCGAGCGAGACACTGACCTGTTTGTATTTCTATCGCATGATAGATACGGAGAACGACGCCGCGGTGCCGCTCCCGAACGTCTCGGCGAAGATTTTAAGCAAGGTGATTGAATTTTCCAAGTTTCAAGTCAAGGCGAAGAAAGAAAACGAATCCGAGGCAAAGATTAAAGAGTTTAACAACGAGTTCGTCAAGGTGGATCAAGCGACGTTATTTGAAATCATTCTCGCGGCGAATTACTTGAACATGAAGGGTTTGTTGGATTTAACGTGCATGACGGTGGCGAATATGATGAAGGGCAAGACGCCAGAGGAGATTCGTAAGACGTTCAACATTAAGAATGATTTCACCGCCGAAGAGGAGGAAGAAGTGCGCAAGGAAAACCAATGGGCGTTTGATTAGGGTGTATTACATTTCACGCCGAGGCCGCCCACGACGAGAACGAGAACGAGAATGAGAATGACTTTGACGCGCAGAGCGCGCTTCGACGCCCAGATGTTGTCGATACGCGAAAGCTATCAAAGACGACAACGACAACGAGCACGGAACGATTACAGTTGATCACGCATCGGGCATCGCTCGTACATCACAACGACGCACCGACGCACCATAGATTTAGAAACACACAGCCTGTACATACGAAGAATACTCTTACGCTACGCTTTACGCTTTACGCTTACGCTTTACGCGGACAGACGGTTTGCTACGCGACGTCACAACGCGCCTCCACACATGTTGCGCCGTACCATCACGCACGCCATCGCACACCGCACCGCGGCGACGCGCGCAATGTCGTCTGCGGCGACGTCGAACGTTTGGAAGGGCTACGCCCCCGTCCCGGACACCCCAGGTACGAACACGCGACCACGAAAGACTCGAATAGGCTCCCTGTGCAGAGACAATAAAAAGTCATAAACACTGACGACGGCATGCGCACACGTAGATGGATTCACCGCGCGCTTCGCGGTATCCGCAGAAAATCCGAACGGTGTGGATGTCATCATGGAACAGTGGGCGAAAGGATCGGCGGAACCGCCGCACTCGCACCCTGGCGATGACATGACGGTGGTTGTCGAAGGCAAGATGGCGGTGCAATTTTTTACAAAGTCGAGCGATGGCTCTCTCGTCAAGGATGGAGAGCCGTTGATTTTGAATAAGGGTGACGCGGGGCATATCGATGGTGGACGCATTCACGATGCGACTTATCTTGAGGACTGCAAACTTGTATACGTGCACGATAAATCGTTTGGGTTCGTTAATCAACCGAGCGGAAAGTAATAATAGGCGGTTGGCGGCAAGGTTGGTATTGATTCGTATTACATAATATTTCGATACTTTTTTATCAGTAATAATAATAATACTGGCGCATTGGTTTCTTTCTTTTACGTGTGTGTGTCTTCTGCATCGTCGCTCACAAGTATTCAACGGGCTTCATGGGCGCAAGTTCGGGGAGTTCAATTTCAATCTCAATAGCCTCCTCGTTCCCTTTGGCGGCGAACGACTTCGCACTTACGGTCCAAGGTCCCTTGGCATCGCGCACATCGTCGCCTTTCGATTTGAGCTCGCCCTTGGTGATTAACTCTGCGAGGGATTTCATCGCGAGCTCAAAGCATTGCAACTCGATAATCGCCGGGCGCGAAATCTCCAAATTATCCCCAGTTTCGTCGTCCAGGCCAATCTTGAAAAATAGCGGCCATAGCGCGCCATCAATTTCGGTCTCGGCGGGGGTTAAGGGCCAACCGTAGAGCTCTGATGCGTCGAGATCTTCAAACGGAGTCTCTGGCGCGGAGGCGTACATGCACGTCTGTCCTTCGACGCTCGCCTCGACATCTTCATTACCATTCTCTATCTCATACGCCGCCTGCGACGCGGTGAGTGTTTTGTGCACGGTGAACCCAAAGTTCTCATTCTCCAAGTCTCCATCTACGGCTACGAAAGCCGTGAGCTTCATCGTCAAATCATCGCGAAGCTTCAAGCGATATTGCACCTTCACCGGTCGACGACCCGCCAACGCCTCCCACGGCGCGCACTTCACAAAATCCGCCGCGGCGCCAAACAAAGACGCACCAAACTCTGGAGTAAATCCATCGACGGATTCTATGAGCCCAGGCAAATGCTGCGTGCCCCAATTTGCATCCTCTGGAGCGTACTTTGGCTCAATTTGCCCTCGAATCACCGCCTCAATAATCTCCTTTGGCACCGGCGCAAACGCACATCGCTCGATCCCAAGCTTTGCAAACCCTTCTCTACATCCTTCCACGTACGCACACCCATCAAAACTATCCCACTTGTCGTTCTCACCCACCAACGCCCGCGCCGTCGACGTGCACGCCACGCGCACCTCCTTCGGCGCCGCTCTCGCCTTATTCCTCTCGTGCGCCTTGCTCGAATTCAACACGTGCGGCGCGGCGATAACTTTCGACACAAATTCCACAACCTCTTCGCACGTCGGCGGGTCGGGTCCGGCGAAGACGTTCCCACGCTCGCCCGCTTCGTGCGCACAGCTCAAGAATGCCCCATCGGTGGTGCTCGTGATTAACACCAAATACGGTCTCGTCGGCAACTCCGTGCGTTCGTCTGGAAACCACGCGCGGAGCTTGTGAACGTAGACTTGCCACGTCTCGTCGCCGGCCGGCGCGGTCATGCGGCGCGTCGCGGATCGTCGCAGACTCACCCGAGCGCGCGTCGATGTGAAGCATTCGTACGAGGTCATGCATCATTATCGACACTTCTCGACGCGCGCACGCGATGGCGAGCGCCCAGGGCGCGCCGAGCGCGACGTATGCGATGCGTTCGTTGCGTTCGTCGCACGCGAGCGCGAGCGGTGCGCATGAGGCGCGACAGCGGCGATCGAAGGTGACGATGTTTGGGACTTTAATGCGCCGTCGCTCGCGCGCGCGCCACGCACGGGCGATGGACAGCCTCGACGTCGGTGGCGATCGCGCAGACAATGCGGATGAACCCGCGTGTGTATACGGCGAAGGGGATTGGCGAAACGCCGCGTTTGAGGCATCCATGGGTGCGTCTCAGTTGGTTGCGCATGAAGCGCTCGAGCGCGTCAAGACGTACGCGATGAAAGTGTCGTACGACGGCGAACGATACGTCGGATTCCAATACCAAGGCGAGACAAAGAAGACGATTCAGGGTGAGCTCGAACGATGTCTGATGAAACTCACGGGTAATGATCGAGATGGGTTGAAATTAGGCGCGAGTGGACGCACGGATTCTGGCGTGCACGCGCGCGGCCAAATCGTGCACTTTTACGCAAAGAAACCGCTTGAGGATTTAAGACGGGCGAAAAAGGCTATGAATGGCATGCTTCCTGATGACATACGCGTGGATGAGTTTTGGGAACCCCATCCGTTGTTTCACGCAAGGTTTCATGCCACGCGTAAGACGTATTGGTATTATTTGGACACGCGTGAAACCGCCGACGCGTTTTCGCGCAAGTACGCCCATCAAGTCGGTTGGAAACCGCCCGACTTGGACATACTACGCCAAGCGTGTTCCATGCTCGTCGGTACGATGGATTATCAGTCATTTTGCAACACATCGCGAGACAAGGCGAAGAATGAAACGCAAAATACTGTGCGTACGATTTATCGAATGGACGTCGTCGAGGAGCCGCACTCGGGATTGGTGCGCGTCGAAGTCGAAGGCAGCGGGTTCTTATATCGTCAAGTTCGTAACATGATTGGCGCCTTACTCGTCGTCGCCACGGGAAGGTATTCATTTGATGATTTTCAGCGCATTATTGACGCGAAAGATCGTAAAATTGCCCCCATGGGAGCGCCAGCGAAGGGTTTGTTTTTAATGCGCGTCGATTATCCAAAACGCGTATTGACGCCGCCGGTTGGTCGCGACGGAGACGGCGACGACGGCGACGACGACGACGATGACGATGATGTCGTCGTCGCCGCGCCAAGTCATGAAGACTACAGTGATGAAGAATAGCAATCACACATAGTCGTAGTAGTCGTAGTAGTCGTAGTAGTAGTAGCAATGGTACCGTAGAGTAATCGTACCGTAGCGGAACCAGTGGTGGAACCAGTGGTGGAACCATGAGACGTTCGCTCCTCGACAGCCTTCGTGCGCCGCACCGC
>Ga0181552_10003024_pt1 | contig 12085 bp, 8 predicted proteins | sample 011ome_18_FD_130583 | JGI IMG/M metagenome (GOLD analysis project Ga0181552, IMG submission 130583) | Coastal salt marsh microbial communities from the Groves Creek Marsh, Skidaway Island, Georgia - 011501BT metaG (megahit assembly) | ecosystem: Environmental > Aquatic > Marine > Intertidal zone...
AAATGGTTCATAGTTTTCAGCAACAAGAAAAATTGAAAAAAAGTAAAAGAATATATATATATTTTTCATACCAATAGTATAAATAAAAAAAGTTTTTACACTATAATCAAATGAAATATTTTTTATGTAAAAACTGTATTGTGAAGTCATATAAAGTTGTTAAAAACGGTGAACCCCTTGAAGAACAACAAGTAGATATACCCTCTCCTTCTGGTGAACAAGTTCTTATAAAGACTATTGCATGCGGCGTCTGTCATACAGATGTTCATATTCATGATGGCTATTTTGACCTTGGTAACGACATTCATATTCCAGCAAGAGCAACAAATAGTCCAATTACAATGGGACATGAAGTTTATGGCGAAGTGGTTGAAGTCGGTGAGAGTGTAAAAGGCATTAATGTTGGTAAAAAATATGTTGTCTATCCATGGATTGGATGTGGTGAATGTTTTCAATGCAAAAAAGACATGGAGCATCATTGTGGGCCATTCACCGCAGAAAATATTGGTGTAACAGCTGATGGAGGTTACGGAGAATATTTTTTAGTAAAACACTCAAAATACTTATTTGATGCTGGCGATACACCTGATGAATTAGCAGGAACATATGCATGCAGAGGTCTTACAGCATATAGTGCTCTAAAAAAAGCTAATCCAAAAGATAAAGATACAATAGTTATAATAAGTGCTGGGGGAATGGGTTTATTAGCTCTGAAGATTGCTAAAGCTGCATTTAATGTAGCTACAATAGTCGTAGATATTGATGATGAAAAACTAGAGGCAGCTAAAAAAGCTGGAGCAAATGCTGTTGTAAATTCAAGTCATCAAAATGCAGCAAAACAAATAACTGAGTTGGCTGGTGGAAAGGTGACAACAATTATAGATTTTGTGGGATCAGAAAAATCAATATCATTTGGGTATAGTTTGTTTGGAATTCATAAAGGTGGTCTATATGTGTTGGTAGGACTTCTTGGAGGTAGTTTTAACTTGCAGTTACCTCTGCATACTTTTACAGCTAGAACCATAACTGGAACTTATGTAGGTAGTCTCAAAGAAATGGGTGAGCTTATGGAATTAGTAAAAGCAGGCAAAATAGAACCCATAGAAGTTGAGACTAGACCGGCATCGCTGGCTAGTGATACGCTAGCTGACCTTAAGTCAGGCCAAATAAAAGGGTTGGTTTGTCTAAAGCATTAAATAGCATGAATAAATATATTAAATCTAAATTAGTCTTATTTTTTGGAATATTTTTCATTGCCTCCCTTTCTGCTGATCCATTAATTCATGATCATATTGATGAGCATGAATCTGAATCTACTATTGAATGTCAGCTTTGTGAAAATAAAGCTTTCGATCTTCAAAATGCTGATTCTAAAGTCAGCGAATTCATTCAAACTTCTTTTGTTGAAGAATTAACCCCTGATGATTCTTCTTTAAAAAATACAAGTAACTATTTATCACGAGCTCCACCAAAAAAATAAATTTTTTTAGATTTTAAATTTTTTATTTTTTTTAAGGAGTTCTTATGAAAAAACTTTTAAGCACATTATTTATAATAGGTGCTATACACACAAACGAAATCGCTTCACAAGATGTAGAAGAGACTATCGTGGTTACGTCTGCTTTGATAGATACAACCGAAATTACAAATCCATTGTACGTCATAGACGGCGATGAGATTATCGATGATGCAACGACAAGCTTAGGAGATGCTATTGATAGTTATCTTGGAGTTTCAATTGCAGATTATGGTGCGGCTGTTGGACAACCAATGATAAGAGGCATGTCAGGACCTAGAGTAAAAATTCTAAAAAATGGTATGGTCAATAGAGATGTATCTGGTCTTGGTGCCGATCACTTAAATGATGTTGATCTTAATGATATTGAACAAATAGAAATTGTTAAGGGTCCATCATCTTTACTCTATGCCAATGGAACAATTGGTGGAATTATTAATGTTGTAGATGACTGTATTTCAGCAATAAATTACGAGCTTCCTGAACTAAAAATAGGTTATGAAACTCAATCTGTAAATGATGGTAGTTCTGAATTCATTAACTATAAAACTAATTTCAATGGCTTTAACGTTAATTTTGGATATAAAAATACTGAATTTGGTAATTACGATGTTCCTCATGGTGCAGTTATTCATGAAGAAGAAGAAGAGGAAGAGGAAGATGAAGAAGAGTTAAGCTATATAGAAAATTCTGACTTTGCTGCAGAAGCTACTAAATTCGGTATCTCAAAAGCAGGTGATTGGGGTTATCTTGGTTTTTCAGTAGACAATCTTGAAAGCCTTTATGGAATACCTTTTCATGGTGAAGAGCATCCTGAAGAAGATGCTGAGCCTCATGAAGATGAAAGAATTTTCTCATCTACAGATTCAGAGAGCTTTACTATAAAAGGGTCCTATAATGTAAATGGCAATCTTGTTAATAAAATTGACTATACATATAGAGATACTGAATATACCCTAACTGAAGCTCATGAAGAACATCACGAGGAAGAAGAAGAGGAGGAAGAGGAAGAAGAGCATGCTCCAACAATATTTGCAAATGATGCTACTGAATATGGAGCCATATTTGATATCTCAAATGAAGTAAGAACTCAAAAAATATCTTTTAATTATGTAGATGAAGATTCTTCAATAGTTGGAGAAGAGGCATTTATGAACCCTGCAAACAATGAGGTACTTACATTAGGTTATTTTGTTGGTCAAGATTTTAATATGTTTCATGCTGATTTAGGTGTTAGATTAGATCAAGTCTCTCGTTCTGGAAGCGTCACTCATGAAGATGGTGATAAAGATTTCCATACCATAGACGATGATGTTTCAAGCTTTGCTGTCAGTATTGGGAGAGACCTTTCTGATACATTAGAGCTAAACCTCGGTTTTTCTAGCGTAGAGAGGCTGCCATCTGTAATTGAATTATTTATGAATGGTCCTCATATGGCTACAGGTAGATTTGAAATAGGAGATCCCACACTAAGTGCTGAAACTTCTAATAATTTTGATATTTCATTAAATTTTGATAACGGAGAATATTTTGCATATGCAAGCTTCTTTGTTAATGATGTAGATAACTATATTGCTCTAATTGATGAAGAAGATCATGAGGGTGAGGAAGAAGGTGAGCATGAGGGATGTCATGAAGAGGAAGATGGCAATCATCCTCCTGGTGAAGATCCACACCCGCATCCAGAGCTTATTTGTGCAAAATATGTTCAAGAAGATGCTGAATTTGATGGATATGAGATTGAGTTTGGCAGAACATTTGATTTAAGTGCTGGTGAAATGACATTATCTTTTGGAAGAGATGTTGTAAATGCCAAATTTGCTGATGGACATAACGTTCCTAGAATTAATCCTGCAAGAAATGTTTACTCTCTTTCATATGCCCAAGATGGCTTAGTGTTTAAGACTCAATTAAAAGACGTCGATACACAAAATGATGTTGGTGAAGGAGAGACAGCTACTTCTGGATACCAAATGCTTGATGCAAGGCTTACTAAAACATTTGATATGAATGGAAAAAGTAAACTTAAAGTATCTTTATTTGGAAGGAACCTTCTTGATGAAATTGCAAGAAATCATGCTTCATTTGTAAAGAATGAAGTTCCTCTTCCTGGAAGAAACTATGGAATTAAATTTAATTTAACTTACTAAATTAGATTTTTTCAATTAATATAGGCCCCCCAAATCTTTAAATAGTGTTTGGGGGGGTTTTTTATATTATGAAATCACAACTTACATCAGATAAATTTGCAATGTCATTTTCAGCGATTTGCATGATTCATTGTCTGTTTGCTCCATCATTAATAGTGCTTTCGTATAGCTCTTTAGCTTTGACGCTTGAGAGTGAACTCATTCATAAAGTTATTTTGCTTATAACAATTCCAGTAAGTATTTTTGCTATAAGCTTGGGTTATAAAAATCATACAAATAATTCAATTATCTTAACTGGTATTGCTGGATTAACAATTTTAATCTCAGCTCTATTAATTGGAGAAAGTATTGGCGAAAATGCAGAGTTAATTATGACAATAATAGGCTCTATGTTAGTCATTGCATGTCATTATAGAAATTATAAGATTTGTAAAAAAATAAATTGTGACTGCCACGAAACGGCATAACTGTTAAATTTTTTAACCTACCACTATTCATTAATTACTTTAAATACGATTTAAGGTAGAATGCGCACTTTTACGTCATAACATGATTAAACTTAGAAAACTAATTTGCTTATTCTTAATAAGTCCATTTTTAATAGCGAACTCTAATATAGAAGAGGTAGTTACTACAGGATCTATAATAAAAAACTCTGAAGTTGATTCATCTCCAGTTGACGTTATTACTAAAGAAGGTTTTGAAAATTTCAATATTTCTAGTTTCGCTGAAATTAGTAAATATATAACATCGGCATCTGGTTCACACTTTCAAACAAATGCACTTGAAGGAATTGATCAGGGAATGGCTTCAATAACTCTTAGAGGCTTGGATCATTCTGCGACTCTATTGTTACTTAATTCAAAGAGGCATACCTTTGCTGGAACCCCCTCAAACCAAGGCGAAGGATATATTGATGTGAATATCGTGCCTGAAATAGCAATAAAGCAAATTGAAATATTAAAAGAAGGTGCTACTTCTTTATATGGATCTGATGCAGTTGCTGGCGTTGTGAATGTTTTAACTCAAAAAGATTATGAAGGTTTGAAGATACAAGTTAAAAACTTTAAAACCACTAATTATGGTCAAAGCGATAAAGCATTAGGCTTGTTATTTGGATCAACTTATGAAAACGGTAACTATGTAATCGGTCTTAATATTTTAGATAGATCTGCACTTTCAGCGTCTGAAATTCCTGGAATAGCAGAGCTTGGTTTAAGCACATTAGGTAAATCATTTAAAACTTCCGCTGCTGACGAAGTTGCTAGTGGACTGTATGAAGGTCAATATGATGCAAATGAGTGGGTTCCTGATCCGCAGTGTGAAAATAATGGTGGGATTATAGATGGTTCTTTTTGTAAATTTTTATATGGCAACAGATTTAATATAGTAAACGATGAAAATCATTCAAAAGCATATGCAAATTTTTCTTATAAAAATGATGATTATATTTATGAAGCTACTGTAATAGGATCAAAGGTTAAGGTTAATGATAATCCTCAATCTCCCTCATATCCTGCCCTTCCTTTTCTTTCGAGAAAAATACAACCAAATCAAGGAGGAAGTCCATTTAACGTTCCAGTAACATGGTATGGACGCCCTCTTGGTTCTGAATTTAGTTCTCCATTTTCACCAAAAGATATAGAACAATTTAATCTAAGCCAAAAAATTAATACTAATATAAATGAAACTACAGAATTAGAAGCATCTTTAACAATTAGCAGTCATTCAAATGATCATTACAGACCAGATATTATTGACTCTAGATTCTTGGAAGCATTAAACGGAACAACCTTAGGGCAATCCAATGGCAACCTTGTATATTGGAATATATTTGATTCATCACAAAATTCACAAGAGCTTATTGATTATGTGAGAGGTGCTGAAGTTTCATCCAAAGACGCCTCTTTAAATAATTTAGGTTTAATATTTAGATCTGAAAATGATGGTTACGAAATAGCATATGGCTTTCAATATAATAATGAAAAGCTAAAAATTACATACGATGATATAAGTACTGCTGAATTTGATGGAGATGGAAAAATTATTAAATCTGCAGATCTGTTCTTTTTAGGTGGGGGTATAAACTTATCCAAAAATAGAAATAATTATGCTGCCTTCTTTGAAATACAACCAAAGCCAATTGAAAATCTTGATTTAAAAATTGCTGGAAGATTTGAGGAATTTGAAAATGATTCATCATTTGATCCTAAATTTTCTTTTAAATACGCCGCCTCTGAAAATATAACTTTGCGGGCTTCGAAAAGTTCATCTTTTTCTATGCCCTCTATGGCACAAATGTTTTCAAGTGATATTAACTTAGGAAGTGTTAGAGACTTTAATGGTGATTCGCCATTTGTGAGACAAGCTCAGATTGGAAATCCAGATCTTAAGCCAGCAACTTCAAATAATATAAATATTGGTTTTATATTTGAGAATAGCCTTCAAAGACTTAGCATTGATTATTGGAATATCGATTACAAAAATAGAATTGAAGCTCAAAGCGCGCAAGTAATACTTAACACAGACCCAAATGGTCCAAGTATTACAAGAAATTCTAGTGGGGATTTAATTGGGGTTACTACAACCTATTTTAACGAAGAATCAACAGAAGTTTCTGGAATTGACCTCAACTTTAATAAACTTTTATTAACTTCTGATAAATATGGAGATGTATCGCTGATAATAAATTCAACAACCTTAATAGAATTTCTTACACCAGCTCTTGGAAATGAAGATAGTGAAATTATGATAAATAGAGTTGGTAAATTTAATTATGATACTAATACCCATTCTCTTCCTAAAAATAGAATCAACGCTTTTTTAAATTGGAAATATCAAGAATATGACATTAATTTTAATTCACGATATATCGATGGCTATAGCAATGAACGACCAATTAATAGCCTTGGAACAGCATATGGATATGATAATTCCGTGGATTCTTTTTTAACTAATGATCTTTCAATAAATAAATTGGTAAGAACAAATAAAGGTGAAATTGATATCAAGCTATCAGTCATTAATGTTTTTGATGAAGAAGCACCAAGACTTTATGATGCTCCAGATTTTAGCTTTGATACAAGGGTTCATGATCCAAGAGGAAGAATTATTGGTATAAGTTTTGAGTATAGAAACTAATATTCAATAATGAATCATCTTAAAAGCACTATCTCTCAAGTCATTGAAGAAAATTTAATTTCTACTGAATGGAGTGAAGAGGTTAATACAGAACTTAAAGATCTAAACTTAAATTCCAAGGATCATCCAAGGAAAGATCTGACTAGATTACCTTTTGTAACTATTGATGGTGCAGATGCTAAAGATTTTGATGATGCCGTTTTTTGTAATTTAAATGATTCTGGGTTTTTACTTAATGTAGCCATTGCTGATGTAGCTGAATTAGTAAACGAAGATTCATACCTTAATAAGGAGGCCAAAAAAAGGGGAACATCAATATACTTTCCATCTAAGGTAATACCAATGCTTCCAGAAAAAATTTCCAATAATTTATGTTCCTTGGTACCAGATGAAATTCGCAATGTTTTGGTGTGTGAGATAAATTTTTCATTAGATTGCTCAATAAAATCATACAGATTCTTTCAAGCCAAAATCATGTCACACAAAAGAATGACATACGCAGAAGTAGAAGAATATATCAAAAATAATAAGTCGAATGTTTCAAAAAAAATAAAAACCTCTCTAGATGCGCTTAACCATCTTACAAAAAATTTATTAGTTAAAAGAAGTCAAAGGAAAGCATTAGAAATTGAAGGCAACGAACCCATACTAAGTATCAATGAAGATGGGAAAGTTTCTAGTATTGATTTACCACGCAGATTATATGCCCATCAAATGATTGAAGAATCCATGTTAGCAGCAAATGTTTGTGCAGCTAACTTCATGTATAAACACTATAAATTTGGAGTTTACAGAGTTCATGAAAAACCTGAAGAATTAAAGCTTGAAAGTCTAAAATCTTTTTTTTCATTAAAAGGCTTTTCGAGCCAAAACAAAGACACTCCTCTTGCCTTAATAAATAAATGTCTTCAATTTTCATCAAAAAATAAATTAAATAAAGTTCTTCAAACTGTAGTTTTGCAGAGCTTAAAAAGAGCTGAGTATTCAACAAAAGAAATTGGTCATTTTGGATTACAGCTTGATAGATACTCACACTTTACGTCGCCTATTAGGAGATATCCTGACTTAATGGCTCATAGATTAATTAAAAATATTATTAATAAAGATAATTTAGATATTAATAAAGATCAGATTGAGGAGATTTGTGGAGAGATGTCTGAACTTGAAAGAAATGCAGAAAAATCTTCTCGACAGGTTGTGCAACAAATGATTTGCTATCATTTAAAAAAATATATTGGTCATGAGTTCAGAGGTACTATAACTGGAATCACAGATTTTGGCCTGTTTGCTGAAATAGATAAATTTTATGTATCTGGTTTAATACATGTTGCAGACTTACCTGGAGATAGGTATTTTCATGATAAAGATGCTAATTTGCTAAAAGGCAAGCGAACTGGAAGAGTATACAGGCTAGGTCAAGACATAAAAATTAAGGTTATGAATGTACTTCCATCAGAGAGAAAGATTACTCTTATACCGTGCTAAGATTTATAAGAAAATGAATAAAAAAGAAAATAGCTTACGTGTAGGCTTTCATAGTATTGAAAGTATTCTTAATAATAATCCTCATAAGATAAAAAAAGTTACATTACCGGCAAACAGAAATGACAAAAGAATCTCTTCATTAATTCTTGCATTAGAAAAAAATAGTATCAAATATGATTTGTCTTCAAAACTTAAACAGGAACCTGAAGCAATAATTGTTAATGAAAATGAATTAAATTTTAAAGATCTTAAAAATTTTCTAAGTTTAGAAGTTACAAAACCTCTTATTTTGATTCTTGATAACATTATTGATCCAAGAAACCTTGGTGCTTGCATAAGATCAGCTGCAGTAATTGGTGTTGATGCGCTGATTATAAACAAACATCATTGTGCGCCAATAAATGCAGTTGCTCACAAAGTTTCAGCAGGCGGAGCCGAGGTTATAAATATTTTTTATGTTACAAACCTTGTTAATTGTTTAAAATTTCTTAAGGAATTAAACGTCAATATATACGGTCTAAGCGAACATGCTAAAGAAAGCTACTTAGAATGTAATTTCACAAGCCCAAGTGCAATTATAATGGGTGCAGAGGAGTCAGGTATTAGAGAAAAGACTTTGGAAAGCTGCGACTTTAAAATTAATCTAAGCAATAATAAATTATTTAAAAGCTTTAATGTTTCTGTTGCAACTGGGATAATACTCTCCGAAGCTAATAGGCAGCGTCAAATAAAATAAAAAATATAATGCTAAAACAAAGAACACTAAGAAATCCAATAAAAGCAGTAGGCATAGGACTACATACTGGCAAAAATATTTCTATGAAGCTTCTTCCTGCAGAGATTAATACTGGTATTAATTTTATAAGAACAGATATTAGTGAAGATTTCTTAATACCGGCCATAGCAGAAAATGTTGGCGATACTAGTCTATCAACCGCCTTGATTAAGGATGATATAAAAATTTCAACAATTGAACACTTATTATCAGCCATTGCTGGTTTAGGTGTTGATAATTGTGTTATTAAAGTAAATGGTCCTGAAGTGCCTATAATGGATGGCAGCTCTAGTCCTTTTGTATTCTTAATTCAATCAGCAGGCCTTCAGGATCAAGATGCACTCAAAAAATTTATTAAGGTAAAAAAAGAGATTACTGTTACCAGAGATGATGCATATGCCTCCATCAAGCCATTTAACGGATTTAAAGTTTCTTTCAAAGTGGATTTTGATCATCCTGTTCATAAAAAACTTCCTAGCGAATCTATCATTGATTTTTCTTCAACATCTTTTGTTAAAGAAGTTTGCAGAGCTAGAACTTTTGGATCTTGGAATGAAAAAGAATTATTACAGTCAAAAAATTTAGCTTTAGGAGCTAGTGTTTCAAATGCAATAGTTTTTGGAGAAGAAGAAATACTAAATGAGGAAGGGCTTAGGTTTAACGATGAGATTGTCAAACATAAAATGTTAGACGCTATTGGTGATTTATATTTACTTGGTGGAAATTTAATTGGTCAATTTTCTGGATATAAATCTGGTCATGCTTTAAACAATCAATTATTAAGAAAAATTATTGAAGATAGCGATGCTTATGAAATAGTTAAATTTGAAAATTCAGAAAATGCCCCTATTTCTTATGTAAGGCCTCCTTTTGGAGACATTGAATAATAACTTTCATAAGTTGTAATGAAATATATGTTTAATCCTTTTTCTGCACTTTTTGGCTCAAGCAATGACAGAACCATAAAAAAAATGATGCGTCATGTTCATCTGGCTAATTCTCTTGAAGAAAAACTATCCAAAGAAAGTGATGAATATTTTAAAACTTTAAAAGATACTCTTTATAAAAAATATCTAGAAAATAATAAAGATATATACAGCATTTTACCTTTTGCATTTGCAGCAGTTCGAGAAGCCTCTAAACGAACAATTGGGCTTAGACATTTTGATTCTCAAATGCTTGGAGGAATTTCCCTTGCAGATGGGAATATTGCAGAAATGAAAACTGGTGAAGGAAAGACTCTAGTAGCAACATTACCAGCTTATTTAAATTCAGTTATCGGAAATAAAGCAATATTAGTTACTGTTAATGATTATCTTGCAAAAAGAGACGCTGAATGGATGAGGCCAATCTATGAGTTTTTAGGGTTAACTGTTGGGGTGGTTATATCTAATCAAGAATTAGATGAAAAAATCACTTCTTATAAAGCTGATGTAATATATGCAACAAATAATGAACTTGGCTTTGACTATCTAAGAGATAATATGGCTTTATCAAGTGAAAATAGAGTTCAATGTTCTCTTGATTTTGCTGTAATTGATGAGGTTGATTCTATCTTAATAGATGAAGCAAGAACTCCATTAATAATTTCAGGTCCTTCTTCTGAAAGTTCGGAAATGTACAAGCAAATCAAAAAATTTATACCGAGTCTTACCATGCAACTTAGAGAAGGTAGTGATGATGATCCTCTGAAAGACCATGAAAGAGGACATTATTTAATTGATGAAAAGAATAGAAGTGTTGAACTTACTGATGATGGTTATATCTTGGTAGAAAAGCTATTAGAAAGAGCTGGAGTTATTGGTTCATCAGAGGGTTTGTATTCGATTTCAAATTTAAAAATTATGAAGTTTGTTCAAGCTACGCTAAGAGCTAATTTTTTATTTAAAAAAAATATCCATTATCTAGTAAGAAATAACGAAGTCCTTCTGATAGATGAGCACACAGGAAGAACTATGCCTGGAAGAAGGATGAGTGAAGGAGTTCATCAAGCATTGGAATGTAAGGAAAATGTTCCCATACAAAGAGAATCACAGACACTTGCATCTACTACCTTTCAAAACTTTTTTAGATTATTTAGTACATTGTCAGGAATGACTGGTACTGCGGATACAGAAGCTGTTGAATTCAAACAAATATATAAACTAGATGTCATTATCATACCAACTAATGTTCCTATGATAAGAGAAGATCACAATGACCTCGTTTTTCTTACAAAAAAAGCCAAATACAATGCTCTTGTAGAAGAAATTGAATCAATAAGATCAAAATCCGCACCCATATTAGTTGGCACCGTTTCTGTAGAATCTTCTGAAGAAATATCTGAACTTTTAAAATTAAAAAAAATTCCACATCAAATCTTGAATGCAAAACACCATGAAAAAGAGGCACAAATAATCGCAAATGCAGGAAAGCCAAAAATGGTCACCATTGCTACAAATATGGCTGGAAGAGGAACTGATATTGTTCTTGGTGGTAAAAAAGAAGATCAAAATGAAGCAGAATGGAAAGAAAATAATAAATTAGTTTTATCATCAGGTGGCTTACATATTTTAGGAACAGAAAGACATGAATCTAGAAGAATTGATAATCAATTAAGAGGAAGATCAGGAAGACAAGGAGATCCAGGCTACTCAAGATTCTTTTTATCTTTAGAAGATGATTTATTAAGGCTATTTATATCCGATAGCAGAAGGAGTCTTTTTGAAAAAATTGGTATGGGTGATGATCACATTGAGCATAAAATGCTTTCAAAGGGAATTGAAAATGCTCAAAAAAGAATTGAAAATAAAAATTTTGATGCGAGAAAAAACCTTCTTGAATATGACGATGTTTCAAATGATCAAAGACAGGCAATATACTCATTAAGAAATCAACTATTAGAAGAGGAAAATATATCAGAGTCCATAGATATACTTATCGAAGATCAGTTTCAATCTATCTCAAATACATATGTACCAATAGAATCTATAGAGCCCCAATGGAAAACAAAAGAGCTGGATGATTACTTAAGTGAAT
>Ga0181552_10003027_pt1 | contig 12078 bp, 6 predicted proteins | sample 011ome_18_FD_130583 | JGI IMG/M metagenome (GOLD analysis project Ga0181552, IMG submission 130583) | Coastal salt marsh microbial communities from the Groves Creek Marsh, Skidaway Island, Georgia - 011501BT metaG (megahit assembly) | ecosystem: Environmental > Aquatic > Marine > Intertidal zone...
CAACAACAACAACACAATCTTCGTCGGGAACCTCCCACTCGACATTCGCGAACGAGAGTTGGACGATTTGTTTTATAAATACGGACGCATAGTGCACATTAAACTGCCGAGATGTAACCACCCGCCGGCGTTTGCGTTTATCGAGTTTGAAGATAAACGAGACGCGGAGGACGCGCAGTATTATCGAGACGGGTACGAATTCGATGGGAATCGATTGAGAGTGGAGATTAGTAAAGGGTCGTCTGGTGGTGGTGGCTTTGGTGGCACGAGAGATGACCGGGGAGGAGGAGAAAGGGGAGGAAGAGGAGGAGGCCGGTTCGGCGGCAGCGCAGACGAGAGAGGAGGAGGAAGAGGAGGAAGAGGGTCGTTCGAACGCCCGAGACGGACGGAGTTTTGCGTCGTGGTGAGAAATTTACCACCTCGCGCGAGCTGGCAAGACTTGAAAGACTTCTTTAGAAGAAGCGGGAAAGTGACGTACGCGAATGCGTTCATCGATTCAAACACGGGAGAGCAAATCGGCGAGGTAGATTTCGAATATTTAACCGATGCCGAGAACGCGTGCGACGATTGCGACGGGATTGAATTTGAAAATAGATTTGGCGTTTCGAAGATCCAGTGCGATTTGAAGAGTTTTAAGAAAGAAGGAGGAGGTGGGAAAAGAAGGTATTCGAACGACGAAGACGATTATAGAAACAACAACAACATTAACAGCAAAAAGGAGAGTAGCGGTAAGAAACGAGGTCGCTCGCGATCGAGAAGTTTATCCCGCTCTCGGTCTCTCTCACCTGAAGAAAAAAGGCGCAGAAGCGATACTCATCGTCGCGGTAGGAGTCGCAGCCGCAGTCCTCAGCCTCCCCTTCCTCCTCCTCGCGGCGGCGGCGGGAGAGAGAGAGACGACGACTATAAAAAAAAGAGTAGCCGAGGTCGCTCGTATTCTCGATCTCGTTCGCCGTCTCCTCCTCCCCAAAAAGGCAGAGGTGGTTTTCGATCGTCGCCTAGAGATGTAGATTAAAATACATACGTATGCGCACAGTTATAAAGTCAATCATCATTCGTTTCTTTCTATTTTTTCATGCATAAAAATGATGAATGAATTCTTCAAAAACCATCCATCATGTTGCGGGGCAACACCCACAGTCGTGGAACGTTGTTCCCCGGCGTCGGAGCGACTGGTGGTGGTGGTGGTGGTAAATCAATCAGAATCAAACAACAACAAAGATACAAAAAATGGATCAAAAAACGACGCGTTCGTGTTATACTCCTTCTCGTGGTCCTTCTCAGCGCGTGTTCGTTCTTCTTGAACAACGCGTTCCATGGAATCTTAAATCGACAAAACGACGAGAACGAGAAATCGATGAGAAAAGTAAACTCGCACTACGCGAAAGTCGATCGACACTCTCGCCGAGAGAGGAAACAAATGCAAAGAGAGGATCATTTGAGCAAGATTTTCGGGTTAATCATCGAAGAGGACGACCTCGAGAATAACAAAGACTCCTCGTCGTCGTCGTCGTTAAAAGCCGACTTTCGTGGTGGTGGTTTTGAACAACAACAACGAAAAAGTCTGAGCAAGTTGGCTTTTGGACAATATCAGATGCAACAAAAGCGACTGTTCCCGGGCGAAGGGATTAAAGTTTTCCGAGAACGGATTTTCGATCCTCTTCTGCACGGATTAGAATACGCGCACATGGGCACCATAATCGCAAACTCGGGTGAAAACGGGAAAGGAATTTCAGTCGCGTTTCAAACCGCGCCGGATATCGAGGGCGGGTTCGACCAAACCGTGCGAGTGATGACGAAAAAGAACGGGAAGACGACGAAGAGTACGTTTGTCGTGTATAACGAGACGGAGGACGGTGGTCTTGGTAGTAGCAGTGGTAGTAATAGTAGTAGTAATAGAAGAAAATTAGCGGATACTGCGTGGGTTTTAGAGAAGCCTTTACCGGCACCGGCGGTTGGTGAGAAAAGCGCGGCGACGAAAATTGGAGGAGAAACTTTACAACCGAGGACGTATTCGAACGGATTATGGGCGCCGGTGTTACATCGAGACGAGAAAACAAAAACGGAGTATCTCTTTTACGCGGAGACGCCGCCGAGATGTTTGCGACCGAGAATCTTAGCGCAAGAGTTTCCAATCGTGCGAAAGGCGATACCGAAGAGATGGATTATTGGTGGTGATATCAAAGTGCGAACGAGAAGTTTCGCCGACGGCTCCGGGACAGAGGATGAAAACGGAAACGATGATGGAGTGGGGGATTTGAAAGAATGGAGCAAAGCGAAAACGGTATATCGCATGACCACGGATAACGTCGCCATTCCGAAAGTAATCGCGAATAAATTGACGGTTGTTACATTAGATAACGCCGAAGAAGTTTGGCTCTTACCGTTCTGGCGACAGAGAAGTCCACACACGTGTTCCACGGCGAGAGGTGTTCGCAACGCGGCGGGCGTTTTGCGATCGACCGATAAAGGTGAAACGTGGAAAGCAAACGGTGCGATTCAGTTTCAAACTGGTGCAAAAGGCCGATGGGTTATTGAAGGTTCTATATTTGAAAGCGGCGAAAATCATCATTTGACTATGCTCATGCGTTCGACCGAAGGCGTCGCGTTTAAATCCATCAGTAGTGATTTGGGTGTCACGTGGTCAGCGCCGTTGCCTTCAGCGCTCGTCAATCCAGACTCTAAATTAAACACGATTGTCAATCGGAAAACGAAACGGCTCTACGTCGCGTTTAACGACGAAACCATTGCAATGACTGCGAGCGAGGGTGGTGCGGATGCCATCAAAGGCACTTCGGAGGATAAAGAGCAAACGGCGGGCGGTAAGAAACGCGACGAATTGGTCATCGCGCACTCTGACGACGACGGCGAAAATCTTTACATATTCGCGCGAATCGACGAAGGTGTCACACCTCCTGGTGTGATGATCCACTATCCAACCATGGCGTTTTACGACGATCAAGAGTTATTCGTGACGTACTCCATATCGTATAACAACGCGACCAATTTCGTGGAAAAGCCAAGACGCGACGGCATTTGGTTAGCGCGCATGACGCCGCCAAAAACTATCGACGAAACGAAACCGAGACGTAGTTTGAAAACGATATTATTAGATAATGGTGTTGGTAGTAGTAGCAATAGTGCTTTGTAGTAGTGGACAGTATTAGATCTAATAAAACTATTAATAACTAACGCTCCTCTCTCTCACTTATCCTTCTTCTCCAACGACTGCTCGTACTCGGCGACTAACTGCTCGACCATGTTCAAGTACGAAGTCTCCGCGAAGACCCCGTCCGTATACACGTACTCCGCGACGTTCACTACTTTCGTCACTCTTCCTCTCGTGGTTGGTAAAATCACCACCCCGTCTTTCGTCTTCACTTTCTTTTCTTTGTCCATCTTCTTCGCCACTCCGTTTGACAACAGTTCCCGCGAGACGAGCTCTAACGTCAAGTTTTGCGAGAACCGCATGTGGTGTATTCTCGCGCACACTTTGTGCCCTATTAACGCTGCGTTCGTGCTAATGCTAGTCTTTTTCTTCCCATCCTTCTCATCCTCTTCTTGTTTCTCTTCCTCTTCGTCGTCCTCTTCGTCGTCGTCGTCGTAAAACTCCCCCCAAAGCAAAACCCCTCGTTCGCAAAACAGAATGAACGCGGTCAAAATCACGTTCGTAATCACGTACCCACACACGCACAGAAACGTCAACCGTTGCAAAAAAGGATCCTCGTGAAATTTCACGTCGTATCCACCTTTCCTCTTCAAATATACCGGGTATAACTGCGCGACAAACGCGAACACACACGCCACGCTCCCGATGAAGATTTTCGTGTTTGAAACCGAGTGCGTTTCTTTAATCTTTTCCGTGTGTAATAAACCGTCGCAAAACATCTCCTCGTACGCGCGTTTGATGGCGTTTAAATCGTCCAGGTTGGAGATTTTAATCGGTGCTCTGTGTTCTTCTTCTTCTTCTTCGGAATCAGAGTCGTCGTCGTCGGATCTCTCTTCTTCGTCTTCTTTTGTCTTCTTCTTTGTCTTCTTCTTCTTCTCATCATCATCATCAGTTGTAGTAGGAGCACCTTCCCCCATGATGATGATGTGATTGACAATTGATCTGTGATTTTAGTGAAAAAATGACGAGAAAGAAAAAAAAGAAAAGAAAATCAAGAAGAGACAAAAAGTCGTCCAACCAAAAAAGTGTCACAAAACACAAACGATAAAAAGATGAGTTTAAGAAGAACTCGGACGAGAGGAGGAGAAGGAGAAGGAGGAGGAGAAGGAGACCGACGACGACGAAGCCGGCGGCGGCGTTCTTCTTCTCCGGATGTGAAGGAAGAGAAGAAGAGAAAGAAGGTGAAGAAGGAAGAAGAGACGAATGGCGAGGAAGAAAACAAAACAAAACCAGAAGACTTGGATTCAAAAAGAGGACATCAACAACTTCATCTTCATCAACAACAGAAACGACATAATAATACCAACAATGGATTTACAGTCACCGTCCCGAACAAGCGCGTGGTATCTATTGTCTACCCAGGGTACGATTGCATGAACCACATCCCAGAAATCATCGAGAAGTTTGGTGGTAAAGGACAGCTGATGAAGGCGTGCGAGATAGGGAAGAGAGAGAGCGCGACGGTAACGAATACGAGCGCGACTGTTACGAGGATGATGATGGATGGCAAAAGCAGCGATGGTGGAGGAGGAGGAGGGAAGGACGAAAACAAAGACGATGGACTCGTTTCGACGGGGACGAAGGCATTGGAGATGAAATTTCGGGAGAAGGACGCGTTGGCGCTGCCGATATACGGGGAGAAGTTGGATGCGAAAACGCTCGTTTTGAGAGTGTTTAAATCTTCCTCTTCTTCTTCAGGGAAGAATAGTAAAAATGGCGTGCAAGTGGACGCGTTTGCTCGATGTACGAAACAAATCGAGTTCCGCGGTCTCGCGGATTTTCAATACTGCTCGACGCTCACCGAACGAGAAGAGGAAGAGGAGTTGAGAAAGAAAATGAAAACGAGAAAGCGGATATTCGCGAGCGATGAGAGTATGAATAGAAGGAAAAGTAGTCGAGTGGAAGATAAGATGGAGTTCGTGGTGAACGAGGACGAAATTCGCGCGCCGACGGGAGACGCGGAGGATCCGTTCATGTTACGATTGAAGTCCAAAGCCATGAGTAGAAATAAGGAAAGTAGAGGCATAGAAGGAAAGAAGGAGAATGAAGTGAAAAAATTAGTCGTCCCTGGGGAGTTTAAGCTAGTACCGCCGGTATATTGTAAAGAGGACGTGCCGGTAGATTACTTCGAAGATGGAGAAACGAGAAAGTACAGAGAGGAATTGACGTTTATGCCGCAAGGAAATAACGAAATTTTAGTCGATTTTGCAGACGCCACGGTACCGCAAGTTTTACCAAGGAACGTCGAAGCAGACGAACAACGACCGGTGTGGTATAAGAGTTTAGTCAAATTGTTCAAGGAACGACCGGTGTGGTCGCCGAGAGGGTTACAAGAGAAACTTCGGTCGATTGTCCCGGCGCACATAAGCGTCGACGCGAAACAAACTCGCGCGGAATTGCGAGAGATGGCGTATAAGTTCAACAATGGTCCGTTTCGTAAACTCTGGATTTTACGAGGTTTTGATCCGAGATTGTCAAAGAATAACGTCAGGTATCAACTGTATGAGATTAAATTGCCAAACTCGTGGTACAACAAGAAAGACTCGACGTTATTTCCGAAGGTTCAAAAATCGATTCAACAATCGAGGACGCATTTGGATTACCATGAATTTCGCGCGTTGCCGAAAACCAGATTTCCGATTTTCTTCATGGACGATGTCATTTTACCGAGCGTCAAGCGAGAGTTTCGTATGATTGCAGAGAACAAAGACGAAGAGAAAGTCGACGCGACTGGTGTGTACGCGCACGGTCAAACGGAATACGGTCCCGATGGCACGGCGATCATTTCCGGGTGTTCCGAAAAATTTGGTTTCCTCTCCAGACAGGCGAGGACGACAATTTCTGAGCGCATAGGCATTGCCTATTTGAACGTTTTGAATGGCAAAGATCCAATTGCGGAAGATAACGTGTGGGTACAAGCGGAAGAGAAAATACACGCCGCGAAGCAAAAGAGACTCAAAGAGAAAGAACAGTTGGCGGAGGAAGAAGCATTGGCCATCGCCGCGGCGTTAGCGACTGGGCGACAACGCAACAGGAAAAAGCAAAAGAAACCGGAAGTGGAATTGACGATAAGAAACTCGACGGCGCCTATACACGTGACAAGTACGAACATACCCACATATTTAGGTCCTGGCGGCTCGAACGTTATGGCTCTTTCACCCGGTGAGGACGGTTTTGCTGCTCTGAATGCCATCTTGGAACGAAAAATGCGGGAAGCGCCGACAAAGACAACGGAGGATAAAGAGGAAGAGGAAGTGAAGGAAGAAGAAGAAGAGGAGGAAGAAGAGAAAGAGGAGGATAAGGAAGAAGAGGAAGAGGAGAAAAAAGAAGAAGAAGAAGAAGAAGAGCCACCTGTGGTTGCAGAAGAAGAAGAAGCTTTTGAAATTTTCGATAGCGACTAGCAGATTAGTAAATAGAACGCATGCAATTTGTAATAAAGTAGAAGTTTGAAACAGAACTCACGTTTTTTTACGCTAGAACACCGACTCGTTGACCGAAATTGATTGAAATCGCTATCGCGTAAGTCAGGCTAGCCACGCCGATTGGCTCCGAATCTGGCAATACAGTTCCGTCTGGTAAATTGAAAGGATCTACATCTACTTTTGACGTGTTACTAAAATGCGCTTTAGCGACTCTGTCGGCATTGAGTTGATCGATTATACTTGTCGCCGCTTTCAGTTTCTCTGTCGTGTCTTGAATGTCAAACGCTAGCTTATCACCGGGAGAATAAGAGGCGCCAACTGCAGAAGAAAACGAAGCTCCAACGCCGCTCCGTCTTCTCTGCAAATATCCAGACCATACATTTCTTTGACCCGCGCGAAATAACTGCGCGTTCTCTAAAGCAGAGTAACCTTTTCCAGGTATCAACACGTTGACTCTCGCGATATTCAACTCGAAACTTAAAACCAGGGACGGATCGATTATGACTGATTGCAAGCTCTGAAGAAACTCGTCTCGAACGCTAAAGGGTAAATTGCTCAGAAACATCGGCGCTAAAGCGTGCATCATTGTCCGTTCGGCATCATCTTCGTCATCTCCTTCTACAACAATATCATCATCAAAGAGCAATTTTCTACTGTTCGTACTTGTTTCTCTCTTTTTTCTTTCAATCACGGAGGCAAACTTTGTCGCGTTCATCGTTCTCGATGCGCTCGCAGCATACGCGCCTTCTTTCAAATTAATGCCAAGTAATTTCCTTCGCCTTCTTTTCTTTCTAAAATCGAAGTTTAGTTCTTCGAATACCTGATTAATCGCCGCCGCCGCCGAGGATGTCACCTCGTACCCGATACCGTATATTTGGCCCGCGCCGATGCCAGATGCTACGGTTCCTCTGCTCGCGAAGGTCTCAATATCAAACGTCAACCCGTCTAACACGCTCCACTCGGACGCCACCGCGTTCGTTTTCGCCACCGATCTCGAAAACACAGTCGCCGTGGCTGCCAAATACGCCCAGAATATGTTCGTAAATCGAACAAACGCAAAGTTTGAGCTCAGCACGGAAACCAAAGCTTTCGTGACTGTTTGATCGTCGTTATTCTCAGAATCATCGTCGTCGTCGCGCTGTTGCAAGTACAAGAGCACCAATCTCAGTAACGTCGTCGGTTGAAATAAAGCGTTCGCGACCATTCAATGATGAGGATGAGGATGAGGATGAGGATGATGATGAGGATGATAGGGGGGTGAGAAAAAAAAAGCGAGCGTTTTTGCCGTTAATAAATTTGGAGTGTGTGAAAAAGAAGAAAAAGAAGAAGAAAAAGAAGGAAGCCGCCAAAAGAAAAACAACAACACAGAGCAACACATCTTTGATTGCGTGAGAAGAAGAAGAAGAAGAAGAGCATAAACTGAAAAACTAATACTACTACTACGAATAGTGCTGCTGCCACGTAACGAGAAGAAGAGAAGACAACAACAACAACAACAACAATAATCCAAAATGAGGATCATGATTAAAGGCGGGGTGTGGAAAAACACCGAGGATGAGATCCTCAAAGCGGCGGTGATGAAATACGGGAAGAATCAATGGGCAAGAATTTCCTCTTTACTCGTCCGAAAGTCGGCGAAACAGTGCAAAGCGAGATGGTTCGAATGGCTCGATCCATCCATTAAGAAAACAGAATGGACGAGAGAAGAAGACGAGAAACTTTTGCACTTGGCAAAGTTAATGCCGACGCAATGGCGCACGATTGCGCCCATCGTCGGGAGGACACCGAGTCAGTGTTTGGAGCGGTACGAGAGGTTGCTCGACGCGGCGGTGTCGAAGGACGAGGAGTACGATCCGATGGACGATCCGAGACGATTAAGGCCGGGGGAGATTGATCCAAATCCAGAAGCGAAACCGGCGAGACCAGATGCGATTGATATGGACGAAGACGAAAAAGAGATGTTGTCGGAAGCGCGCGCGAGGTTGGCGAATACGAAAGGGAAAAAAGCAAAGAGGAAAGCGAGGGAGAAACGATTGGACGAAGCCAGGCGATTGGCGAGCATACAAAAGAATAGAGAAATGAAAGCGGCTGGCATGGGGGGTAGAAACACCAAACGCATCGTTGGTATCGATTACAACGCGGAAATTGCGTTCGAGAAGTTGGCGCCCAAAGGGCCGTACGACGTCTCGGAGGAGAAACAATTGGAGAGAAAAATGATACAAGATGCTAAGTTCAAGTCGAAAACCATTCACGAGTTGGATGGGAAGATGATTAAAGAAAGAGAGGAAGAGATGCGGACGATGGATAAGTTGGACGAGATTGCAAAGAAGAAAAACGTGCCGAAAGCGGTGAAAGAATCGAACAAGCAGTTGGATAATTTCTCCGCCGGGAGGATTCGAGGGAAGTTGAACTTGCCGAAACCGTCGGTGTCGGAATCCGAGTTGGAGCGCATCGCAAAGTTACGTAAAATGGGTTTCGCGCCCGATACGACGGGGATAACGACATCAAACCAGTTGCCCGGACAAGAAACGCCGATGATTCAACGCAAATCGAGAGATGAAATGGTTTTAGAAGAGGCGAGGTATTTAGCCGCCATGACGGCGACAAGGTCAACTTTATACGGCGGCGAAACCCCGAGCGGATTTGCAGATGGTGCCGGTAAAGATTTCTCTGGCGCGACGCCGTCGTTGCAAGGAGGTCAACGAACGAACCAGCGAGGCCACACGAACGTCGTGCACGGTACGCCCGCTTTGCAGCGCCCAGGTACCGGTGTCGTTGGTCAAACGCCTTTGCGCGACGATTTACAAATTAACGATCCCGACGCCGTGGCGGAGTTTATGCGCCCGAGTGATTCTGCGGGTTCGAACCAGCAATTGGATCATAGGCGCCCGCTTACGAGTGGTATCAAGTCGCGCTTCGCGTCCTTGCCGAAACCGAAGAACGAGTTCAAAGTTCAAATTCCAAACATCGATGAATTAGACGAGTTAGAGGACGACGATGCGATGGAATTCGACGCGAGCGGTCATCGTCGCGCGCCTGTTGAAATCGAAGAAGACGAAGCTGAGCGCAGAGAACGCCTTCGTGAGCGTGAAGAAATGGTCAGACATGAAATGGAGAAGCGAAGATCGCAAGTTTACCAACGTCGAAACGAGTTGCCCAAACCGAACGTTTCAAAGGGGTATTCCGCAGTCGTTGCGGAAACGAGAAAAAACTTAGACGAGACTCAGAAACTAATCGACGACGAGATGATTGAACTGATTAAAAGAGATCTGAACGGTATTCGTCCGGAAGACGATCCGAGTTTTTATTGTTTATCGAACGAACAACTCGCACAGGCGAAAGCAATGCTCGCTGCAGAAGCGGGCGACATGCCGGATTCTTTTGCGGAACTGTTCCACAAAACCCGCGAACAAATACGCGAGTCCGCGCGAGGTAAAGATGTCGGTACCAAAAAGGCAGAGTACCAAGCGTTGTATGCTCTCATGGGTACTGAATCTAAGAAGGCGGCGAAATTAGAGCGCAAAGTTGCTCTTTTGCACGAAGGTTATCGCACGCGTAGTGTTGCTTTATCGAAAAAGTTGAAGACTTTACACGATGAGTTAGTGGGTAAAAAGAACACCTTGCGCGCGTTTGAACTGCTCGAGGCAAAAGAAAGTCTCGGGGCGCCGATAAGAGTTGAGAAGGCGATGGAGCTCGCGGAAGCCGCAAGAGAGAAAGAGAAGGTACTCCAAGAAAAGTACGCCGCCGCAGTGAAGAAGTGATATAATATAGTAGTGAGAATAGAAAAAAAATGTATCAGCAGTATAAGTGATTTTAAAATAGCAAGATTTATCATTCTTTAAAAATCTAATTGAATTGTGCCTCATATCGCTCTAACAGCGGTCCGTGGCGCGACTGTCTCACCGCATCTTCGCTCAAAACGTCCCATACAGAAACCGCACCGGCACTCCCGGCAGCGGCAGCTAAATATGGCAAGTGCGGAGAAAAACCCGCGCAAAACACAGCACCCACACCAGCCGTATTCGCGGCGAGCAACTTCGGCGTCGATCCGACGTTTTCGTCCCACAACTTCAGCGTTCCGTCCGTACTGGACGTTAAAAACGCACCTGGAGAGCCGTGACAACACGAAACAGACGTTGTTGCTTCTTCGTGCGCTTTAATGCGCCATCTTTCGGCTGAAGACGTTCCCGACGACGACTTTTTGCTCTTTTTCTTTCCACCGCTATTAATATTTGAAGACGCCATTCGCGTATCAAAACAGGCGACTTCGCCATCCTCGTTGGAAACGAAAAACTCGAGTGGATTTCTCGCGCTCCAGCACACCGATTCGCAATCGGCGCCGACGTTGAAATCTAAGCTCGCCTCTTTCGGCGCTCGAACGTCGCACACTCTGGCATGCTTATCAAAACCACCCGAAACGAGAACCGTTCTCTCCTCCGGATTCCACTCCAAACATTGCACTTTGGAGGTGTGTTTCGTCAAGGTTTCCGTGCATGTTTCCGTCGAAACGTCCCATATCTTTACCGTTTTATCTGCACTCGCCGACGCTAACACGTTTCGAAACTGCGAATTCCATGACATGCCTAAAACTGCATCCTGGTGCCCTTCTTTCTTTACTTTAGGCTTACTCTTTCCTCCGCTCGAACTCTTCTTCACATCCGCGGTATCGTACCCGCCCAAAGTCGCTGCCGGCTCCACCGCGTCGATGCAATCTAAATCCCAAATCTCAATCCCTGGATACATCGTCCCAACAGCACAATACGAGCCTCGATTATTCGCGCCTGTATCTTTGCAGCAATCCATCCACGCTAAACACAACGGAAACGCCGGTAACATCACGTCGTGATGCACATACAAATTCGCCTCGGTCTCGTGCGTCTCCTCGTTTGTTATCGCCTCTTGATACACCCAAACCTCTAAGTGGCTCGCATCTTCCTCTGCTCTCGCCGCTAACACTACTAAATCGTTCTTTAAAATCCCGAAATCGTCCGGATTTTCCTCCTCTTCGTCGTCGTCCGAGTCCTTAATCGTCACGTACGGGTCGTCTTGGTTTGATTCAAACTCCGAGTTCATTTTTCCAAATAATTGTCTCTCTTGAATATCTTCGTCGTATGAATCATCGTTGTCGTAGTTATCCATGTCCAGCTCGGCTAAATCGTCCGTGATACCTCTCGCGGCGTTCGCGACCGCTTGCGCTTTCCGTATCGCTTTTTTCTTTTCATTTTTTTTCTCTTTCACGTCTGAGTCTGATTCGGATTCTTCTGAGTCATCATCATTCAACGCGTCTTTCATCTCTTGCTCGTCCGCCATACCTTCTTCATCGTCATCGTCGTCTTCTTCTTCTTCTTTCTCCTCGTCCTTCTCTTCGCTTTTGTCGTCGTCGTCGTCGTCGCTGTCGTCCTCCACGTCCGTCCTTCGTTTCATCCGTTCTCGAGTTTCTTTCAATGCGCTTTCGGGAATGTCGGTAAATTTCGGCGTCTGCGAGGACGC
>Ga0181552_10003038_pt1 | contig 12055 bp, 9 predicted proteins | sample 011ome_18_FD_130583 | JGI IMG/M metagenome (GOLD analysis project Ga0181552, IMG submission 130583) | Coastal salt marsh microbial communities from the Groves Creek Marsh, Skidaway Island, Georgia - 011501BT metaG (megahit assembly) | ecosystem: Environmental > Aquatic > Marine > Intertidal zone...
CTGCTTATATTGCCCAGCATGGACGCCGAGGGAGTGGACAGCGTTAGACTTATTTTAGCGGATGAGATTAAAGACTTAGGGTTTGAGGTTGAGTACGCATGACTGAATACAAAGGGGCAATTATTAGATATAGCTTCAAAAAAACATAAAATTCATGATCTTAAAATAAATAAGATTAGATTTCTTCCATTCAAACTTTCAAAATTACTTAGGGAAGTTAAGCCTGATGCAGTTTTAGCATCAATCTGGCCTGTAACTGTTTATTCTGTTCTTGGAGTATTGCTATCAAGAGTTTCATGCAAACTTGTTTTATCTGAGCACAATCATCTCTCTACACAATATAAAGATAAGGGCCTATTTCATAATATCTTGATGAGAGCCAGTATGTTTTTTTGTTATAGATTTGCTACAAGAGTTGTTGCTGTTTCTTCAGGCGTCAAGCTAGACCTACAAAAACTATCGTTTCTAAGTCACAAAAATTTTGAGGTTATTTTTAACCCTATCTCACCTTTAAAAAAACCTAATTCCAAAAAAATAAATAAAGTTAAAGAATTTTGGAATGGCTCAAGTGAAAAAAGGATTATTTCGGTAGGCAGTCTAAAAAAACAAAAAAATCACTCTTTTCTTATAGATGCTTTCGCATATGTAAATGTTGCTATACCTTCAAAATTAATGATCATTGGAGATGGAGAGGAGAAGAAAACCCTAGAAAAGAAAGTTAAAAACTTGAATCTAGAGAATCAAGTAATTTTTGCAGGCTTTCAAAAAGACATTGATCCATTTTATCAAACAGCTGATTTATTTGTTTTATCTTCAGATTATGAAGGATTTGGAAACGTATTATTAGAAGCATTGCTTCACGGACTTAATATCGTATCTACGAACTGCAACTCAGGCCCAGCTGAGATATTGTCTAATGGTCAATTTGGAAAGCTTGTACCAGTAAATGACATTCAAGCACTGTCTTATGAAATTATTGAAGTTTTAAATGGTGATTCTATTGATAAAAAGATTTTACAAAATAGGGCTCATGACTTTCATCCAAGTAAAATTGCAAAACAATATTTAGCATTACTATTTCCAACACATGAGTATATTAAAAAGTAAGAAGTCGCTATTTATATCTTATGATGGGCTTCTAGATCAACTCGGAGCAAGTCAAATTCTTCCTTACGTTGAAGGACTCGTAACTCACCTCGATGAAATGCATGTCATTAGTTTTGAAAAAAGAAATAAAATGAATCAAGGAGGTAAAGAGTTATCTAAAAAATTAATAGATAAGGGTATTTATTGGCATCCTTTAATTTTTTCAAGTAGGTTTGGCGCAACTGGAAAAATTATTGATGTTATTAAAATGCAGTTTTGCTCTATATATTTCTCTTGGAAATATTCAATTGATGTCGTTCATTGTAGAAGTCATATACCCGCTATGATAGCTTGCGTAATAAAGCTAATTTTGCCAATTAAGCTGCTATTTGATTTTAGGGGTTTATGGGTTGATGAGAGGCTTGATAAGGGGGGCTGGAATAAAGAAAATTTTTTTCACAATATTCAATATAAAATTTTTAAGTCCATAGAAAGGTTTTTACTTTCAAGAGCAGATCATATTGTCGTGTTGACTAAAAAAGTCATAGATGAAATTAAAATTTTGGGTCAAGTGAATTCTGAAAACATATCTATGATCCCGTGTTGCGCGGATTACCAACATTTCCAAAACCATAATAATAATTCATATCTCAAGAGCACTTTAAATATTCCAAAAACCTCAAAAGTGATTGGATATTTAGGTTCTATTGGCAAGATCTATATGATAAGAGAGATAATCATCTTTTTTAAAGAATGTATTGCCTCTCATCCTTCTACTATTTTAGTTGTTGTAACTAATGAACTTGAAGATTTTATGTTATTTGCTAAAAAAGAACTAAATGAAGAGCAGTTTAAAAATATTAGAGTTCAATCAGCTTCTAGAGACGAAGTACCAAATTATATAAATCTGATGGATCTAATGGTAATGTTTTACGTTCCAACCTACGCAAGAATGGCTACATGCCCAACAAGAATGGGTGAGAGCTTTGCATGTGGCGTGCCAATTTTATCAAATCAAGGAATAGGAGATGTTACAGAGATTGTGTCAGACTTAAATGGAGGAATTATGATTGACGATACCACTGAACAAAGTATATTAATAGGTATGAATAAGTTTTTTGAGGGCAATTTTTTATCTGGTAACGAATTAAGAAATGCTTCTGAAAAAATCTTCTCTTTGGATGCAGGAATACAAAAATATATGAAAGTATACGAGTCAATCTTCCTTCTTGAGAACTAAAATTTTTATTAAATATTAGTATATGCGGTTTCAGCTTTAGGGCCAGGAAAGTATAATAGTTTTTCTAAAATTGGAGTATGGCTTGACCAATACAGATACAAAAAAAAACTATGATCAGCAAACCATTGATTCTTTTGATCAAGAATGGCAAAAATTTGATCAAAAAAAACTCTCTGAATATGAAATTCATACATTATTTGATAAATATTTTAATATCTTCCCATGGAGTCAAATTTCGGACAATTCCATTGGCTTTGATATGGGTTGTGGCTCAGGGAGATGGGCTAAAATTGTTGCTCCTAAAGTAGGCCATTTAAATTGCATTGATCCTGCAGCTGGAGCAATTGAAGTAACGAAGAAGGCTTTGTCTCAAAATAAAAATGTTACTTTTTTAAACGCAAGCATTGATAACGTATCTATAAGAGAGAACAGTCAAGATTTTGGCTATTCTCTTGGTGTCTTGCATCATATACCTGACACTCCAAAGGCTCTTGAAGCGTGCGTAAATTTACTAAAACCCAATGCTCCGTTTTTATTGTATCTATATTACAATTTTGACAATAGATCTTTTCTTTATAAATTTTTATGGAGATGTAGCGAAGTTTTAAGAGCAATTATTTCTAAACTTCCTAATGTACTTAAACCAATTTTAACTGATGCAATAGCCATATTTATATACTGGCCACTTTCAAGATTTTCAAAACTTATCTCATGCATTGGACTTAATCCTTCAATGCTTCCATTATCATTTTATAAGGATTCTAGCTTCTATACTCTAAGAACCGATAGCAGAGATCGATTTGGCACACCCTTAGAGCAAAGATTTTCTAAAAATGATATTTTAAAAATGATGCATGCTGCTGGTCTTGAAAATGTAAAATTTTCAGAACACGAGCCATATTGGGTAGCAGTAGGTTTTAAAAAGTGAACTTTAAACATAAAAATATTTTAGTGGTTTGCCCCTATCCAGAAGATTGTGCCCCAGGGCAAAGGCTTAAATATGAACAATATTTTCAGCGATTTCGTGATGAAGGATATTCGATTGATGTTGTTCCGTTTCTTGATAAAAAAACTTGGAAAGTTTTATATAAAAAGGGTTATTTATTTAAAAAATTTTTAGGCTTGGTTTCGGGCTATTTCAAAAGAATTCAGACAATATTTAAACTGGGTGAATATGACCTAATATACGTATTTATGTGGGTGACTCCAATTGGCCCCCCATTATTTGAAAAAATTTATAGGAAGCTTTCAAAAAAAATAATTTTTGATATTGAAGATAATTTTATTGATCGTCAAGTGGTTCCAAGCTCTGAAAATAGAAATTTTTTCTTAACATTTTTAATGCCAAACTCAAAGCAGCTCTATTTAGTAAAGAATGCAGATTTCGTTATTACCTCCTCACAATACCTCTCCGATAAAGCAAAAAAAATTAATAAACGATCAAATGCAACGTTTATCTCCTCTTCAATTAATGCTGATAAATTCTTCCCAGTTAATAGATACATTAACGAACACGAAAAAAAAATTATAATTGGTTGGACGGGAACATATTCTACTAAAATACACTTAGATTTACTAAAAGATGTTTTTATAACTTTGGCAAAAAAACTTGATTTTACATTAAGGGTTATTGGTAATTTTGATTACGATATCCAAGGTGTAGATGTTGATTGCATAAAGTGGTCGATTGAAAATGAAGTTAGAGACCTTCAGGAAATCGATATAGGTGTATATCCCCTGCCAATGGAGAAGTTCGTGTTAGGTAAGAGTGGGCTTAAAGCAATTCAGTATATGTCATTTGGTTTGCCTGTAGTTGCCACAGAAATTGGTACAACAAAGGACATCATCCAAAATAATGTCAATGGAATATTAGTTAAAGAGAAAGATCAGTGGGTCGAAAGTCTAAATAAATTAGCAGTTAAACCTGAGTTAAGAAAAAAATTAGGACAGAGAGCCAGACAAGACATGTTAGAAAAATATTCCACAAAAGCAATATATAATAATTATATCAAAGTGCTAAATTCAACTTTGGAAATTTAGGAGTACTATGAAAGATAAAAAAATATATATGGCTGGAGCTGGTGGAATGCTTGGCGACGCTTTTTATAAAGTCTTCATGAAAGAAAATGATGTATTTTGCACTGATATTAACAGATCCTCTGATTGGATCAAGATTTTAGATTTTAGAAATAGGGAGGATTATATTGCTGACGTAGTAAATTTTGCACCTGATTACTTGTTCCACTTAGGCGCTCATACGGATTTAGAATACTGCGAAGACAATCCAGACGATGCTTATGCTACAAATACTCTTTCCGTAGAGACCGCTGTATTTATTGCAAATAAATTAAATATCCCCTTGCTTTATATTTCCACTGCAGGAATCTTTGATGGCAAGCAAGACACTTATGACGATTGGGATAATCCGAATCCGCTTGGGCATTATGCAAGATCCAAGTATGCTGGAGAAAAATTTGTAACTCAAAATGCTAAAAGATTTTTAGTATGTAGGGCTGGCTGGATGATGGGAGGGGGACCAAAAAAAGATAAAAAATTTATTCAAAAAATACTGAAACAAATTAAAGATGGTGAAAATGAGCTATATATAGTTGATGATAAGCTGGGTACCCCAACCTATACAGTTGACTTTGCAAACAATGTTAGGGCTCTTTTAGATCGTGAGATATGGGGGTTATTTAATATGGTCTGCTCAGGCATTACTGGAAGACTTGAAGTTGCAACTACTTTAATAGATCTATTGAATCTTCCAGATAATATTACAATACATTCAGTAAAATCTAATTATTTTCAAGAGACTTATTATGCAAAGAGACCGTTTTCAGAGAGATTGCTTACAAAAAAACTGGATCTCTATAATATTAACCTGATGCGAGATTGGAAGGTTTGTTTATCTGAGTATCTTAATGATGCTTACAAAGATTTTCTTGATTGAAAAAATAATATTTTTTAAATGTGTGGTTTCGCTGGATTTTTAACAGACTCACCAAGTTTTTCTTCACCCGAGTCTGTATTAAGTGCTATGGGAGATGCAATCCATTCAAGAGGCCCAGATAGTCAAGGCCAGTTTTTTGATTTAAAAACTGGAATAGGGCTCTCTTTCAAGCGATTATCTATTCTAGATCTCTCGGAGGCTGGCTCACAGCCAATGGAGTCTATATCTGGTAGGTATGTAATGACCTTTAACGGTGAAATATATAATCATCTAGATTTAAGAGAAGAAATTGAAGAAAAATCATTTTCAAAAATTAATTGGAATGGTCGCTCTGATACGGAAACCTTATTAGCATTAATTGAGCTATATGGGCTGGAAGAAACATTAAAGAAATGCAAAGGCATGTTTGCCATTGCATTATGGGATAAAAAGGAAGAAATTCTTACGCTAGCGAGAGATCGTTTTGGGGAAAAGCCTTTATATTATGGGTGGGTTAATAAATCTTTGATTTTTGGCTCTCAAATTAAAGCATTTAAAAAATTTCCAAGTTTTGAGGGCAAAATAGACAAAAAAATTATTCCTATATATATGAAATTTAATTATATTCCCTCACCGTTATGTATTTATAAAGATTGTTATAAATTAATGCCGGCAGATTTAATTAGATTTAAGATTAAAAATAGTTCTTGCATAAAAATTGAACAAAAAAAATTTTGGTCAATGCAATCAATCATAAAGTCTTCTATAGCTAACCCAGTTACATCTTATCAAGAAGCTAAGCATTTAGTTAAATCCTCTTTGGAGTCGTCAGTAAAGTCACAAATGCTTTCAGATGTTCCCCTGGGATCATTTTTAAGCGGAGGTATTGATTCATCATTAATTACTGCATTGATGCAAAAAAATTCAATGAAAAAAATTCAAACTTTCACTGCTAAGTTCGAAAACTCTTCTTTGGATGAATCCGAAATGGCAAAAAATGTAGCAGATCATCTTGGATCACACAATGAAATTACAACTGTATCAGATGCAGAGGCTATGGATGTAATTAAAAACCTTACAAAAATTTATGACGAACCCTTTGCTGACTCATCCCAAATACCCACTACTCTAATAAGCTCCATTGCAAAAAAGCATGTAACTGTTGCTCTATCTGGTGATGCTGGAGATGAAGTATTTGGAGGCTATAACAGATATAAATGGGGGCCATATATTTGGCATAAAATCAAAAATTTATCGCCCACTTCAAGAAAATTATTAATAAGATCTCTGAGTCTTCTGAATTCAAGCCAGATAAACTTTTTAGAAAATATTGCTTCTAGAATAGCGCCTAAAAAACTAAAAATTTCATTAATAAATGAAAAATTAAAAAAAATTAATTTGATAGCCAGCAAGGCTAACTCTTCCCAAGATGTATACAGACTTCTTACTGAAAATGATCTAGGTGAGGCACTATGTATTTCAGGAAATGATAGCAATGCCTTTAAGGATTTAAGGTTAGATAGCTCTGATCTATTGCTTGATATTACACACCAAATGATGATGAATGATACCCTTACTTATCTACCAGATGATATTCTGTGCAAGGTTGACCGTGCATCTATGTCAGTCAGTCTTGAGACTAGAATACCTTTTCTTGATCATGAATTATTTGCTCTTGCTTGGAGGCTTCCATTGGAAATGAAAGTAAATGAACAAAATGGAAAATATATCTTAAAACAAATCTTAGCTGATTTTGTACCAGAAAAACTATTTAATAGACCTAAAGCAGGATTCGCAGTTCCTGTTGCTGAATGGCTTAGAGGCCCGCTGCGAAATTGGGCTGAATCACTCTTAGATGAAAAAATTATCAATGAAGACGGTTTTTTTGATTTTCGTGAGGTAATAAATATGTGGAATCAACATATTTCTGGTAATAGAGATATGACCAATGAATTATGGTCCATTCTGATGTTTCAAGCATGGCGCTTAGACCAATAAAAATTTTATAAAGAAAATAAAATTTATGCTTACATAAGAAGTAAAATATATTTATGCATCCTTATTGGTTATTATTTATCGTACCTTCATTCCTTGCCCTTATTGGCAGCAGAAGAAAGTTAGATTCACTTACAAAAAAGTATTCAACAAAAATTGATCCCTTGTGGCTTTCTGTAATTATTGTCTTAACAATCGTTATTGGGTTTAGATATTATGTTGGGGGTGATTGGGGAAATTACTATTGGCAAGTAGAAAGATCGATTGGTGTTCCGTTTAAAGATTCATTTACACTAAGGGGCGATCCACTTTTTTCTTTATTAAATTGGCTTAGTGGCAATCTGGGCTTTGGTGTATATGGAGTTCAAGTAACAGCTGGACTCATTTTTTCATATGGCTTAACTAAATTTTGCCTTACTTTACCAAGACCTTTTTTAGCGCTTACTGTTGCAATTCCCTATTTAGTAATTGTTGTTGCAATGGGTTATAGCAGACAGGGGCTAGCGATTGGGCTTGTCTTGCTTGCTCTTATAGCTTTAATGGATCAGAAGAAAGCTAAGTTTTTAATATTTCTTTTAATCGCTTCATCTATCCATAAATCCGCAATAATTTTATTACCTATTCTTGGTTATATTTCACAGTCTAATAAAATTTGGAATCTAATTTGGGTTGCCCTTGGCAGCATAATAGCTTTTTTTGTGTTTGTTTCAGCTTATATAGAATTTATGATATATGCATATTTTGAGAGTGAATATAACTCTTCTGGAGCTTTTATTAGATTATCAATGAGCATGATCTGCGCAATTATTTTTTTATTATTTTCTAAAAATTTTGATTTTGATGAAAACAATACTCTTATCTGGAAGTTCTTTTCTTATGCTTCGTTGGCTTTGTTTTTAGGACTCTTTGTCTCACCAAGCTCTACCGCATTAGATAGGATTGCTTTATATTTTATTCCCTTGCAGTTAATTGTTTTGTCTCATTTACCAGAGCTTTTTTCAATTTCTAAAAAATTTAGCCAAGGATTAAAATGGTCAATTGTTTTTTATTGCTCAATGGTATTAATGATTTGGTTAGTTTTCGCTGATTCTTCTTTTAGATGGATTCCATACAAAAGCTTCTTATTTGAATTGGTTGATTGGAAGGATACAAAACTATTATAAAAAATGGATACAATTGTTTTCTCATCAAATAGCTCTTGGTATTTATTTAACTTTAGAATTAGAACTTTAAAATATCTAATTGAACGGGGCTACAATATTGTTTGTATAAGCCCTAAAGATAGTTATTCCTCTAAATTGACAGACATTGGATGTGTACATGAAGATATTGAAATAAGATCTAAAAGCAAAAATCCAGTTATGGATTTAAAAATTTTTTTAAAGTATTTCTATCTTTATTGGCGTTTAAAACCATTGATTTGTTTCCATTTTACCATCAAACCAAATATATACGGCACAATTGCAGCGGCAATATTTAGAGTAAAGGTAATAAACAATATAACAGGACTTGGAACAACTTTTATTCATAAAAATTTTATTAGTTGTATCGTTAAATTTCTGTATCTTATCTCTCAACCTTTTGCGTACAAAATACTTTGCCAGAATGATGATGATTTTAATCTTTTGACTAATTCAGGACTCGTCAAAAAACGTCAACTGCAATTAATTCCGGGCTCCGGAGTGGATATTAAAAAGTTTTCTCCCATATTGAAGTCCTATGAAGAAAACCAGGTTTATACCTTCATATATATTGGTAGAATGCTGGCTGATAAAGGTCTTAGAGAGTTAATTTCAGCAGTTAAAACTCTTAATCAAAACGAAATTCTTTGTAATCTTGTTTTATATGGTCCCTGTGATGCAGACAACATATCTTCAATCTCTATGAAAGAAATTAATCATTGGAAGAGCATTCCAGGAGTTTCGTATGAAGGTGTTACAGACAATCCTCACCTTGCACTACAAAAAGCGGACTGCGTCGTATTACCATCATATAGAGAAGGTATGCCAAGATCTCTTCTTGAGGCTGGTGCAATGGGCCTTCCATCAATAGCAACCAATGTCCCAGGTTGCAGACATATTATTCAGCATAATATAAATGGACTTTTATGTGATGCTAAAAATATTCAATCTTTAAAACAAGCAATGAGAAAAATGATTAACATACCTTTAAAAGATCAAATAATCATGGGTCAAAGAGCAAGAGAAATAGTTGTTAGTAAATTTGATGAGCAACTGTTAATTGATATGACATTAGATTTTGTCAAAAAGATTGAAATACAAAATATTTATGACAAGTAATTAAATGAAAATACCTGTTGCAATTATATTAGACGGAATGAGTATTCAACCATGGCAGCAGAGTTCACTTGATATGGCATCAGATTTAATTGATATTAAATTAATTTTAAATTGTACAAATACCAAGACTAAAAAAAATTATATAAAGAATTTTTTTTACTATTTATTAAATATTTTCTCTATGAAGTTTAATAGTAATAATGCCATTCCTTTTATAAAAAAAGATATAAAAGTTCTGGACTTTAGCTCGGAGTATACTGGAACTTGGCAATCCATCCCTCTTGAAGTTATCTCAACGCTCAAAAAAGAAAAAATAGAATTAGTTATAAAGTACGGAATGAATCTTTTAACCATATCAAATGAGTTGAAAGAAATAGACATAATGTCTTTTCATCATGGCGATCCAAAGAATTTTAGGGGCAGACCAGCCGGATTTTATGAAATTTTTTCAGGAGCTAAAAAAGTTGGAATGATTGTTCAGCTTCTATCCAATAAACTTGATGGAGGAAAAATTGCTTCAAAAGGTTTTTCAACAATTTACAAATACTCTTACAAGAAGACTCTTATGGCGCTTTATAAAAATTCAGCATATCTTTTGAAAGAAGCAATTATCAATTATAAGAATGATAATCTTTATCCACAATTGTCATTTGGAAAAAACTTTAAATTACCAAGCAATACAATTGTTTTGAAATTTCTTTTTAGAATGTTTTTTCACAAATTAAATAGATTATATAGGGCAGCATTTTTCGAAAAAAGATGGAATATTGCTCTTTATGACTACAATTTAAATTTAATGGATCAATCTGATCTTTCATTTAAAGGCTCCAAAATTCCCAATATTCCAAAAAAATTTGAGTTTTATGCAGATCCGTTCTTTTCATCAGATAGCTCTTTACTGAGAGTAGAAGCACTAAATAAGTGGACAAGGAAAGGCGAAATAGTAGAGTTAAATATAGATGATTTAAGTCTTAAAAGAGAGATTTTATCTGGCCATCATTTCTCTTATCCATTTACAACTTCATATCAAAATGATGAATTTATTATTCCCGAGACCGCTGAATCGCATAGTGCCAGTTATTACAATTTAAACTCATTAGATAAAAAAAAACCAGTTAAAATAAAGGGCATGGAAGAGTTTTATATTACTGATCCAACATTATTTAAGCACGACGAATATTACTATATTTTTTGCAATCATCTAGATGCTCCAAATGAAAGATTACATCTTTATCTATCAAATAATTTTTTTGGCCCATTTAAGGAGCATCCTGTTAGTCCAGTAGTTATGGATCCTGAGTCTGCTAGAATGGCAGGTAAAATTGTGAAAAATGGATTTGATTTGTATAGATTAGGACAAGATAACTGCCTTAATTACGGTAAGGAAATTTCAGTGCATAAAATAATTGATTTAAATCCTAATGAATATAAAGAAAAAAAAATTAATACTATTCAATACAAAAATAAAAATTTTTATGGGCCGCACACTATAAACTTTCAAGAAAATCAAACTGTTACTGATTTCTATTCTGAAAAGTTCTCTATAATTGCTGGTTTAAAAAGGGTAGTTGGTTTAATTTCATTTAGATTGAATAAATAAAGCCATGAACAGCAGTATTTTAAATGATCTTCAAAATCAAACATTAATTTCTTTTCTTGATATGTCGCGTTGGGCTGCCGCATTTATTGTTTTTATTTCACATTTAAGAAATCCGTTATTTTTTTCATATAACTCCATTAATCCCGAAGAGATAAATATTGTTATACAAATTTGGTACTTCATTACTGGCTGGGCAGGAGAGGCTGTTATTATTTTTTTTGTTTTAAGTGGTCTTTTAGTGGGTGCTTCAGGCTATGAAAAAATTAATATGGGTAGATTTTCTGTTAGCAGCTATCTGATTGATCGCTTTAGCAGGTTATACGTAGCATTTATTCCAGCTTTAATGCTGTCGTTTATGTTTGACTATTTCGGATCTTCTTATTTTTCTAATATTGGATTTTGGGATCATTCTCACCCAATGATCAATGAAAAAATTAATAGTATTTCCTTCGAAGAAAAGCTAAAACTTGATATTTTTGTTGCTAATTTTTTTATGCTTCAAAATTTTTTCTTTGATACTTTGGGAAGCAATTCGCCGCTATGGACAATTTCAGCTGAATTTTGGTTTTATATTGTTTTTGCAGTTTTTGCTCTATTAAAATTAGGACAAGGCAAATACGTCACTGTTTTATTATTCTCTTTTATGTTCTTTTTCTTATATTTTTTTAGATTTGAATTTGTACTTTTGCTCGGATATTGGTTAGTTGGTGTGTTTGCAGGAACAATGAAACCATCAACAAAAATAAAGCCATCTTTTGCATTTTTTATTGTAATATCTGCGTTAGTCTTTTCAAGATTTTTTATTAATTTATCGAGTACAGCTACTGAAATAGTTGTAACTAATTACATTATAGCCATAAGTTATGGCCTCCTTATTCTTTCCATGAGAGGCAAAGATTTTA
>Ga0181552_10003075_pt1 | contig 11973 bp, 9 predicted proteins | sample 011ome_18_FD_130583 | JGI IMG/M metagenome (GOLD analysis project Ga0181552, IMG submission 130583) | Coastal salt marsh microbial communities from the Groves Creek Marsh, Skidaway Island, Georgia - 011501BT metaG (megahit assembly) | ecosystem: Environmental > Aquatic > Marine > Intertidal zone...
TATCGTAATGGCACTCAACTTACACTTGATAATGCAGCCAGCAATACAGATAATATATCTTTGACTTCAGCATTTGATATTGGTGGTCTTTCAAATTCAAACATGGCTGAAGGCATGTATTTATATGACCTGAGGGTCTCCACTATCGCAAGATCAGCAAGCACAGGTTTAAATAGATTAGAAGTTGACTCAGATACAATATTTTTAGCTTGTCATAAACCATATCTTTCATTTGACACACCTGCATCTGTTGATAACAAATATTTAGATACTTATAACGGCGACGGTGTAGTAACAACAAGACCAGATACTCCTCTTGATAATTACGGCTATGATACTTCTACTCACGGTGGATCATATTATTTTAATGGTATTGATGAATCAATATATAATGATAGTACATTTATTTGCAACGCTGCTAATGGCGATTTTACTATTGAGTTTTGGGTGTATCCTCATGCTCAACAAGAGGATTGGCCAAGATTTTTATCAACTGCATATTATAATGATAATACAACAGGTTGGTCTATAGGTTTTAATAGTACCTCTAAAAATGTACATTTTTCTGCAACGGGTAGCACTCAACACGCCGCTACTACTTATGAAAAACTAACAGTAAATACCTGGAATCATATAGTTCTCCAAAGAGACTCGTCCTTTAATATGAAAATTTGGATAAATGGAAAAATATCATCAGTATATACATCTGCAGGTAATGGTGCAAATTGGGGTAGTATTACTGGAGGTATTCAAAAGAATGGGCTATTTATAGGTCAAGAAAGAGGCGGAAGTAATTATTTTGAAGGATATATTTCAGATGTAAAAATAACCAAAGGAACAGCATTATATAATGCCAGTAATGATCTTACACCACCTACTGAAGTATCAACTACTGATTCTAAATCTGGATCAGGTAGTAGTATAACCGGAAATACTGCACATTTAATTGGAAATGAAGCATCTATTGTAGATAAATCTCAAAGTCATAATATAGATATGATAGGAAATTTAGCCGTAAATACTAGTACAGTAAAATTTGCTAATACAAAATCAATATATTTTGATGGTAGTAATTCTGTTCTTGAATTGCCTGCCCCGGGTATTTTATTACCACCCCAATCAAGTATCAACTTTTCTATGGATTGGACTATTGAAGGTTGGCTTTATAGAACAAGTGCAGTTGGAGAAAACGGTAGTGTAGGTGATGGAATTTTTACTGTTAACTCTTATGATGAGTGGGATGAATATCCCGCAAACGCAAATATTAATGGGTTATCTTTTAGTACAAAAGGATTGTCTATAGGTCAAAATACATCAACTCAGGGTTTTAGTACTCAATTTACTGCTGATAATCAATGGCATCATTTTGCTTTAGTAAGATATTATGATATATCTGCTAATTCTACATATGTTAATGTTTATAAAGATGGAACAAGTGTTTTACAACTTCAAGATGCAAGCGACGGTTATCTTGCTTTTGATAATTTAAATACTCCTTCAGCATTTGGTGTATTTGATAAGTATAATGGTTCTTACAGATTCTATTTTCAAGGATATATGCAAGACTTAAGAATATCAAGAAGAGCTGTATATACAAGTACCTTTACGCCACCAACAGCTGAGTTTGAAGGTTAAAACATTATAAATATAACTAATTACTTTTACTAAATTGTATGGATAAAATGATCAATGGCCGATAATACCGCAACACGTTTAGAGCGCATAGAGAATAAAATGGACAAGATGGCAGAAGCACTTATTACTCTTGCTCGTGTAGAAGAAAAAATGGAAACTTATAATAAGTACCGAGATGATTCTTGGTCAAGAATGAATAAGTTTTCTGAAAAACTGGATGCTATTGAAAAGAAAGTAGATGAAAATGCCCATACAGTTAAAATTATAAACAAATTATTTTGGGTCGCAATTGTGGCGGCAGCTGGCGCTATAGCCACTCAGATCTGGATGTAAGGAGAGAACACAGATGGAACTTAATTTTAAAACAATGGCCAGCGCCTACTTAAGTGTATTAGAAGGATATGATTTTATTATTCCTGAAGACGTGCCGGCAAATGAAAGAACAGCATTTCATGGTGCAGCTGCAGCTGCTCATAAATCGGGTAAATCACATTTTGATTTTGGTGGAAAGAAATATCCAGTTACTATGAAAAAAGATGCTGCTAAAGCAATTAATTCTGATACACAAAAAGAAGCTAAAGAAGATGAACCAGAAGCTTCTACTGAAGTGGATGGTAATGATGAAAAAGAAGCAGGTATGAAAAAAGTTCCATGCCCAAAATGTGAAGGAAAAGGTTGTGCTCACTGTGATGAAAAAGGTTACCACATGAGTAAAGTAGAATCATCTTGTGGCAGTGATGGTAAGAAAAGTAGAAAAGAATCAGCGCAAGTTGATGAAACGAGTCTTTACGATAGAATAAAGCAAGCGAGAGCAAATCCATCGCCAGATAAACCTGTAAGAGGCCGTGGATCAAAAAATCTTAACCCAAAAATTCGTGATCCACGCAAAGCACTAGACAAAGAAGATGATCGTGTTCAAGCCACAATAAAGAAAAGACTGAAAAATGAATCAGTTGAAGAAGAAACTAAACTTAATGAATTGTCTGCTGAAGAAAAGAAACTTGTTAATCAAATGTATGATAAAAAAGGTAACTTAACGCCACTTGGTAAAAAAGTTATGAATCATGGTAAGAAACCTGGTGATAAAGGTTATGTAGAAAATACAAATGAAGAAGTAGAACAAGTAGATGAAATTTCTCGTAGTATGACACCAATGAGAAATAAATTTGGTGGAACTGTTATTCCTAAAAAGTTTGATGCATATAAGAAATTTGTTAAGAAGAATAACGTAGATGAGCCTACAGTTCGTATGATACATGATAATCCAGATGCTGCTGAATCAAAACGTATGATGAAAAATCCAAAGATTGCTCAAGCAGTTGATCTATATAAAGCTGCCCATATGAAAAAAGAATCTGTATCAGAAAAGAAAAAATATCTAAGTCAAAAAGATATTAAGAGAGCAATTGCTAGTATTAAACCACCTAAGAAAAAACCAACTTTACCAAAAGCACCATGGGATAAGAAGGAAAACACTTTACCTGCACCAAAAGGCGGCAAGAAAACAGTTCGTAGTGCAGATAAAAAACCGGTAAATGTGAATGTAGACGGTAAGACAGTAACAAGGATGGAACCAGTGACAAAAAGATCAGCTGCAGCTTATGAAAGCGTTAATCGTAAAAATTGGGTAGATGTTTTACAAAATAAAAAGTTACAAGAAGCAGAAGATGCTAAAACTAAAACATCAGCACCTACAGGTAATCATAAGTCAGATGATGCAACTCGTGATACATATGATAAACAACTTGCAACACGTAAGGGTGAAAAAGATTTTGTAGATATGCACAACCCAGAAACTCCAGAGTATGCAGATGTAAATAGAGTTTTACCAAAAACTTTTGCAGCATTTACAGCAGGAGTAAAAGCTGGCGGTGGAAAAACAAATGATGCACCAGGCGATAAAGCAATGCCTAAAAATGATGGAAAGTAAATAACAATATTCTATGAAACTTTTTAATGAATTGAATGAAGAAACTTTTATGTTATATGCAATAAAGAATTACTATAACCCTAAGTGTATTGATGTTGAAGAATTTTATGAAGACCTAAATAGGTTTAAATATGTTAAGAGATTAGTGAATAGATATTTAGATAATGGTAAATTATCTGAAAGATTGATACTAAATCATCTTATTGTTATTTTTAATGCATTTGATATTGAAGCATCTCTGAAACTATTAGAATATAAATTAGATGATAGACATTGGAGCGTGATTAAACCTTTTTTAGTTTTTCTACGTCATATTAAGAATGATCAATATACGGGTATTAGTATGGATGAAAAAGTAGTAGAAGCATTAAGGAAAATATAATGTTAAGATTTTCAACATTTCTTAAAGAAGAAACTGCAGAGGACTATAGGCAATCTATAATTAGAATGGGCTATAGAAATCTAAAAAATATATCATCTAAAAGATTTAAAATTCTTGTTCCAGCAAAAGATAGAATGAAAGTTGCTGATAAAATAGCATCAAGATTGGGTGGTGCTTTGGTCACAAAAGGTAATGATGCCGGAAAACCTGTGGTTGAATTTGTTGGTGGTATCTTTTTATATGTAAAACCAGAACCTGGATCTGGTGTTGGAGGAACAGCAAAAGAAGATGCACAATTAGCTTCGTTGCAAAAACAAATACAAGATGAATTAAGTAAAACCGATCTGATGGAGTTAAAAGTTAAAATTGGTAATAAGTATTATGCTGTTGCTGGAGCAGCTACAACTCCAGGAACACCTAAATCAGATTTTCATCTTTTAAATAATAAAGGTATTGAAGTTGTTTGGATATCACATAAAGACGGGTCTAAAGCAAAAGATTTTCAACAATGGGGTGGAATGAGTGCTAGAGCCGAGCCAGAAATAGCCTCACACCCAGAAACACAAAAATTTATTAATGATGTAAAAAAAGAATTTGGTGGAGTCATGCCAAGAGCAACTACTGTTGCAAGACCAGTAAAAGATAAAAATCTTATGGGTATGTCAGTATATGGAAACAAATATAAGTCTGGTAAATTAGGTAGACAAAATGTATCTATTCTTTTACAAGGTCCGGTAAAGTTGGTAAAATCTAAAAATTATTATGAATTACAGTCTAATCATACATCAATAAACGGTGATATTATGACTGGAGATTATGCTCCAGTATTTATGGCCATATATAAAGGTGATAGGAATAATTTTGGTGTTAAAGGTGCCAGATTTGCCATTCAACCTAAAGCATCACGAAAATTTAAGGATATTTAATTATGGGTATGCTTCAAAGAGCCGGTGACTTAATTTATACGTTTCGGTTTCTCACGCTTCTTGTGACACCGTTTGAAAAAACTAAAGCATTTGAGCTTGGTATTATAGATGAGGATGGTAAAAGAATAAAGTCTGTTAAGTTAGATGATAGAGAAAAGAAAGGTGCGTATACACCTTTCCACAGATTAGTTTTCAATGTAAAAAAATTAATTGCAAAAGCACCTGGTGGTAAATCATCAGTAGCCTCTTATGCTGCTGCTTTATATCTCATAAAAGAAAAACTAGATTTATCTGATGCTTCAATTAAAAAAATCATAAAAGAAACTGGCCATAATCCATTTGACTTTTTAAATGAAGATAGTCAATGGTTTTTATTAGAAGACTATATGTTGTCTCCTGGTACATACAGACTAAAATATGATAAAGTTGTAAATAGTACAATTGAAGAACTTGTAAAAGCAAAAGATCAGATAAGAGTATTACCAGAATCTTATCCTGTTGGTGAAATATTCGGTTTACACATTTATGAAGCAGAACACATTCGTACTAAACAAAAGGTATATCTTACTATAGAGGAACTTATCCGATGAAACCACCTAGTTGGAAAAGAGCAGGACCTGACGGTGAAGTAGAAATTAAATTTCCTACAGGTCGCCGTTTTAAAGTAGAAAAACAATATGATCATAATATTCGTCATAAAGGTGAGTGGAAAGTAATGGAATGGGATGCTCGTACTAAAGAATGGGAGTGGGCAGATACATATAGCCCTAAAGCATATGCCAAAGAAATGGCTATGAAACTGGGTCAATATAAAAACGGCAAAAAGGTTGCCGATTATTCGAGTACCTTTAAGTATGAATCAGTTAATGAAGATGTTAAACCACACCCTGATGTTGTTAAAGCATATAAGAAAACATTAGCGGCTGATGATATGTCTGCAGACTATAACCATAGAGGAAATAAAGCCAGAGTAACAAGAGCGGCTAATCATTTATCAAAGATGATTAAGAAACACCATCCAGGTTTAGATTCCCAAGGAAATATTAATTTGCGCACTAAACTTCAAAATATGAATGAAAACGCAGGTCTTTGGGCAAATATTCGAGCTAAGAGAGCACGCGGAGAAAAGATGCGTAAGAAAGGTGAAAAAGGTGCTCCTACAGATGCACAGATTCAACGCATTAAAGATAAATCAAAAAGTGAAGATACTACAACAGGAAGTGTAGCAATGCCACCAACGGCAATGTTTAAAGCTGTCAACGTGACAGATAAGAGACGTAGAAAGGATAAACCTCCGGTTGTTCTCAAAAGATTCCGTGGTTTTATGAAAGACGATGCTTAGATTATATCTTTTAATATTTGTTATTGGTACTATTGGTGGTGGCGGTTTTATTGCGTATAAAACTTATACCGATATGCAAAATAAAATTATTATACTCTCATCTCAAAATCAACAACTGAAAGATGCTACCGTTCAACAAGAGGAAGCAATGGCATCTCTACAGGCTGATTTTAAAAAAGCTAATGAAGAGTTAAATAGAGTTAATACAGAGTTTGCTAGAATAAGAGAGCAGAATAATATGCTATCAAGTAAACTTGCTAATATTGATCTTGGAGTGATGGCGGTAAGAGATCCTGATGACATAGAATTTAAAGTAAATAGAGGAACTACAAACGCTGGAAGGTGTTTTGAATTATTAAGTGGTGCAGAATTAACAGATGAGGAAAAAGGAGCAGTAGATGCTAAAGACTTTAACCGTGAGTGCCCTTGGCTTTATGATGATTATAAGTCTAGGGGCTTGCTCACAGAACCAACCGATACAGGAAATAGCGATATCGACAAAACCGATTGATAAACCTAAATTAGTTTTACCTAATGTTGATAAAATAAATATTAGAGATATAGAATGGATTGTTATTAATGAAGAAAATGTTGAAGAAGAAATACAAAAGATTAAAGACTCTGGTCAACCAGTAGGATTATTTGCTCTTACTGGGAAAGGTTATCAGAATCTAGCATTAAATTTTAGTGACATTAGAGCAATGGTACAACAGCAACAACAAATTATTGCTGCATATGAAACATATTATCAAGAAGCAGAGAAGAAATTAGACGAAGCAGTCACAGTAGAGTAGGGATGATATGTTAGAAAGATTATTTGCAGATACACTTTGGATCTATACATCAATAGCAGGGGCAGTACTAGGTGCTGCCTTTTTAGCTTATTTTAAAGAAACAAGAGCTGGTCTTTGGGCTTATGCAAAGCTTGATCAGTTTTTAGATTATCTCATTGAACGATGGGGTCTTACTTGGTTAGAACAACCAGAAGATGCTTGGCGTAAGAAATATCCAAAAATCACTAAAAAGATTGATACCATTGAAGCAAGATTAAAAGAATTAGAAAAATAATATTAATCAAATAAAGAAAGTATAAATAGAATTAAAGGTAATCTAAGAGTAGAGCATTATGACAAACGCAAGAAATTTAGCTAATCTATTAGGTGGATCGACTACTATATCAATAGAAAGTTTATCTGCTGATATACCTATTACAGAAAAATTTGCAACAGCAAGTCTATTGCCGGCAACTGGGACTGTAGGAGAGCAAGCTTTTGTGGAAGAAACTAATAGACTCTATATTTGGAACGGATCGGGTTGGTATAATATAGCCTTAATCAATACTACTCCTACATGGGACTCTGGAGGTCAACCAGCTAGTACTTATGTATTAGATGCAGCTAGCCCACAAGATGCTACAGTTATTACTCTTGCTGCATCAGACCCAGAAGGTATTCCTATTTCTTATACTTATGTTACTGGTGGTTCCATGGATTCTATAGCAACAGTTTCTCAAGATTCATCAGTGTTCACAATAACGCCAAAAACTTCTGCACAAGCACCTGATGGTGGTACTGGTTCTATTACGTTTAGAGCAAGTGATGGTATTAACATCTTACATCAAGTTTCTAGTTTTACTCTTACGTTTGTTACTACTGCAGAAAACAGTAGATATACAACTTTATTAGCAACAGCAACTGGCACATCTGATAATAATAACATAGCTGATTCCTCAACAAACAACCATAGCATCACAGTAAACGGTGATGCTTATGCTGGTACTTTTAGCCCATATCGTAGTGGTGGTTATTCTGTTGAGTTTGTAAGAAGTTCTAGTGAAAGGCTTGAACTCTCTGGTTTATCAGCAATCGGAAGCGGTGATTTTTCTATAGAATCTTGGATATATGTAACCTCAGATGATTGGATGGCTTTGGTTGAAAGAGATGGATATACAAACAATGGGTTTATTTTACTTAAAACCGCCAATAACAAGATTAGAATGCGTATTGGAAATACTAACTATGAAACATTAACAACTATTTCTAAAAACGAGTGGCATTTTGTTCAAGTTGTAAGAGAATCTAATACAATAAAAATTTACATTGATAACAACGTACAAAGCATTGATGGAAGCACAAGTAATTCAACAAACTTATCCGGAACATCTATTTTTTCAATTGGCGGCAAGAATGGGTATACAGAATATGTTGATGGGTACATTAGAGATTTAAGAATATCTACTTCTGTAAGGTCTATAACTTTACCATCTGAACCTCTTACGGCTGATTCAAACACCCTTTTTATAACTTGCCATAAACCCTATTTTATTTATGAAACACCAAGCGCAACTGGAAGTATATCTGTAAACGGCTCTCCAACCACAAAACCATTCTCACCCTACGACTACTTAGAATACTCAGCAACTGATCACGGTGGGTCTGTGTATTTTGATGGTACTGGAGATACTTTAGAAATACCCCAGAGCACCAATGTTGGGGCGTTTGGCACAAGTGATTTTACAGTTCAAATTTGGTACTACACAGAAGTCATTGGTAATCAGGATTATTTAATTGACTTCAGACAATACGGAGCTAACGGAGATTATCTTAGTATTTTTAAAAATGGGTCAAATAAAATTGTTGTGGCTGAAGGAGGATCTAACCGAATAACTGGAACAAAAGATATTAGTGTAGGGCAATGGTTTTTTATAACGGTACATAGAGATAGTGGATCATTAAAACTTTTCATAAACGGTGAGCAAGATGGAAGCACCTACTCTGATAGCACTAATTATGTCGCTGGTAGTTCAAATAATTTTATAATTGGTAAAAATAACGGTAGTGCAAGCTACCTTATGCAAGGTTATTTATCTGACATTAGAGTAACACACGGATCGGCTTTAGATGGAACTACAGTCCCTACTGCTCCTTTGTCTTCAACTGGCACAGAACTACACATCAAAGGTACAGACGCTTCGATCATAGATAAGTCGCAAAGTTCTAATCTAACGCTTTTTGGTGATGTTGATAATGGATGGGGCTTAGATAAATTTATTACTTCACAGCAAGCAGTGGAATTTAATGGATCAACTCAATATTTAACTGTAGCGGGTAGCTCTGATTTTGATTTTGGCTCAAATGATTTTACAGTTGAAGCTTGGGTTTATACAGATTCAAGCGATGAACAAGTTATTACATCAGGCAGACCAAGCGGCTCTTCTTGGATATTTCTTAATAAAATGGCTTCTAATACAATTAGAATCTTAATTAGTACAGATGGGTCAACTTGGGCAGTAAACTCCACATCTACTGAAACAATGACTTTAAGTAGGTGGAATCACATCTCTGTAAGTAGAGATGGCTCAACTATTAACATGTATTTAAATGGTAGATTAATAATTTCTACAAGTATTTCTGGTTCAATACACTACAACACTTCTGAAGAGATAGCTATTGGGTCGGGGCAAAATGACTCCTCTGACAGAGGTTGGAATGGCTATATTAGTGATTTTAGAATTGTAAACGGTACTGCAGTTGTTCCACCTGTTAATGGTCCAAATGAAGCGCTTACAGAAGTTACAAATACTAAGTTATTAACGTGCCGTCCGTCAGGCACTTCAATTACAGACTTGTCTACGACAGGAACAACTCATACTATCACTTCTATTAGCAGTACGGTTGCAGCTTATGCAAGCCCATTTGGAAAAGCGATGCATTTTGATGGGAGTGGGGACGGTATTCTTTGCAAAAGCACTCAAATTCCTACAGGAGCAACTGAATCTTGGACAATAGAAGCTTGGGTTTATGTTACGGACACTAGCACAGAAAGACAGATTTTTGCTCAGTATAGCGCTGGTTCTAGTTCAACAAGATTTGTATTTGGAGTTGAAAGTTCAAAGTTTAGAGTTTTTAATGGGGGAACCTCTCTTTATTCATTAAACACTGTTTCCCTTAATACTTGGACTCACGTTGCTGTTACATATAACGGCTCTACTGCTCAATTATATGTAGATGGGATTAGTCAAGGCACACTTACTTTAAATAGAGGTGTAGATGATGTAGATTTACAAATCGGAGCCAGAAATCAAGGCGCAACTCAGCCTTGGGTTGGATATATACAAGACGCAAGAGTTACTAAAGGTCTAGCTCGTTACACCGCAAACTTCACGCCACCATCAGCGTCACTAGAAGGTTAATATAATATGCCAACAAAAGCATTTTCTCAAGCAAAATTATTAGGTACTGATAATACTATTAGTATTACTAGTTTATCTGCTGATATACCTATTACAGAAAAATTTACAACAACTGCACAATTGCCGGCAACAGGCACTATAGGCGAACAGGCTTTTGTAGAAGAAACTAATAGACTCTATATATGGAATGGATCTGGCTGGTATAATATAGCACTTATTAATACCACTCCAAATATTACCAGTTCTCATGATTCATCATATACTCTATCTTATGGTGTACCACTTAATATTAATGTTGATGCCACAGACCCCGAGGGCTTAAATTTAACATATGATTTTAGCACTTCGGACAGTATCGGTAATGTAGCTACAATTACTAATGATTCAAGTCAGTTTACGATTACACCCTCAAGTAACTATGCAACAGAAGGTACTTTCGGTTTGGTTTTTAGAGCAAGTGATGGTGTAAATATAGCAACTGCCGGAACTTCAACCTTTACTTTAGCAAATCAGGCACCAAGCTTATCTGGAAATTCTGCAAGTTATATATTATCAGATGATGGATCAACAGCTACAGTAATTACTTTAGTAGCAGTAGATCCAGAAGGTCAACCAATTACCTACACGGCAACCGGCGATTCAGGCTTTAATTCTATTGCGACTGTTTCTAATGATTCTTCGGTGTTTACTATTACTCCTAAGAATGAAACACAAGCTCCTGGTGGGGGAACTGGAACTCTTACATTTACAGCGTCTGATGGAGTTAAATCCACAAATGCAGCTTCTTCGTTTACTTTGACATTTATGGGTGATTGGTCTTCAGCTACTCAACAAGCAAAATTGGTTGCATCTGATGCGGCGCAGAATGATAGATTTGGTCAATCTGTATCTATTTCAGAAGATGGAAACACTGCTATAGTAGGCGCGCATTATGCAGATCCTTCAGCTTTAAATAATGCTGGAGCGGCATACATTTATACAAGATCAGGTACAACCTGGTCACAGCAAGCTAAATTAGTAGCATCAAACGTTGGTGCCGGTGATAGAGTTGGTATTTCTGTAGATATTTCTGGAGATGGAAATACTATTGTAACAGGTGCTACGTATGAAGACACTAGTGGGTCTAATTCTGGAGCTGCATATATCTTTACAAGATCTGGTAGTACTTGGTCACAGCAAACTATGTTAAAGGCATCTGATGCACAGGCAGATGATTGGTTTGGTAATGCTGTATCTATATCTGATGATGGAAATACAGTAATTGTCGGAGCTAAATATGAAGACACTGGATTCACCACTGCGGGTTCTGCCTATATCTTTACAAGATCTGGTAGTACTTGGTCACAGCAAGCTAAAATACAATCAAGTGATGTAGAATCAGATGACCGATTTGGAGAGTCTGTATCTATTTCTGGCAATGGAGATAATGTTATAGTAGGAGCTAATATGGAAGACACTGGAGCTACCAGTGCGGGTTCTGCCTATATCTTTACAAGATCTGGGAGTACTTGGTCACAGCAAGCTAAAATACAAGCAGGTGATTTACAAGCAAGCGATATGTTTGGA
>Ga0181552_10003087_pt1 | contig 11950 bp, 9 predicted proteins | sample 011ome_18_FD_130583 | JGI IMG/M metagenome (GOLD analysis project Ga0181552, IMG submission 130583) | Coastal salt marsh microbial communities from the Groves Creek Marsh, Skidaway Island, Georgia - 011501BT metaG (megahit assembly) | ecosystem: Environmental > Aquatic > Marine > Intertidal zone...
AACAATTCATTAATCGCCTGTGCGCGCTCGTTCACCGTCATGATACTCGCCGTGGCGCTCGCGAGCACGGCGTCTCGAACGCCGGCGCCCTCGCCCGACGCCGCGCGCTTCGCCTCCCCGCCGTCCGCCTCGTCCACCTCGTCCACCTCGTCGTTCCCATCATCCCCATCGTCGTCATCCACGACAACCCCCGTCGCCGCCTCGCCCCCGCCTCGTCGCCGCTTCCGCCCCGTCGTCGCCCGGCGCGTCGTCGTCGTCCCACCGCCGCTGCGGCGGCTCCCACCGCCACCACCCATCACCGTCGTCGTCGTCGCGCCATCGCCATCGCCATCGCCGCCGATGTCCCCAACCTCGCCGCGTTCGATGATGCCGAGCACGACATCCCGTCGCTGGCGCGCCGCGGCGACGTCCGCGCTCGCGCTCGTCATCGAATGCGGCGACGCGAAATGCGTCGGATGCCGCGGGTCGTTGCTTGCGCAAGCGCACACGCACATACCCCAGTCGTGTACTGTTTGCGCATACGCATACGACGTTGTATATTGCGACACCACGCCATGGATGGATCGATCGCGCGCTGGTGCGCGCGTCGCGCGATTGGGGCGATATGGATGCGCGGGCGTATCATACGCGTGTAGGGATCGAACCATCGCGCGTGTTTGTGTTATTTTGGTCGTCACAGTCGTCACAGTCGTCACAGTCGTCACAGTCGTCACAGTCGTCGTTCGCGACATTCGCGTGTGCATCACCAGAAAGAGAGAGAGAGAGATGTTTTTACTATCATGGACACTTTGATGGTTGTGTATTGCGGATCGCGTGTAATTCTTTAGCAATGGTACACAGATGGGTACTCTGTACACTGTACTATAGTCCGTATGTCCGAAAATCTACATAATTCAGCGGCCGCGACACGCAACGATCTCGACGTGCGCTCGATCGCGCGTCACACCGCCGCGCCGCGCCCGGACACTCCCGCACACGCAACATCATCACGACAATGTTCGCCACCACCACCGTTTCCGCATCGGCCGTCCGCGCCAGCGCGAAGTTCGCCGCGAAGACGCAAAAGCGCGCGCAACGCTCGATCGCGGTGCGCGCCGAAGGCGAGGAATCCGCGCCCGCAGCCGCGCCGGTCAAGGTACGTCGCGCGAGGGCGATCGCTCGCGTGATATCGGGGGAATGGTTGAGGAAATAATGTGTTCGATGCGTGCGCGTGGTTGGAACGCGGATTGGCGCGTCGCGCGACGGGCGTGGGGGTGAGATTGTCTGGGTGCGCGATCGAGCGTATCTTTGGGATACACTGGATATGCGACGGGCGTTCGGGGGCGACTAGGGGGCGCGAGATGCGCGATATCGACGAAGTGGGCGTACGAGATCGAGGAGACGACCCGTAGTGGTGGTTTTGAGCGCTCGTTGGCGTGCGCGGCGCGCGTGCGGCGCGCGCGTGACGTCGGGACTGGGCGTTTCAGAGCGCGTTTCGGAGCGCTCGCGCGGGCACCGATCGAGGAGACGTTTGAGTTTCCGGTTTCAACGTAACTGACGTGCGTATTTTTATATTTAACTCGAGCAGAAGGCTGCGCGCAACACCGACGACCTCGCGCCGTTGTACGTGCTCGGTAACTCTGACCAATCGCTCAGCTACTTGGATGGCTCCCTCCCGGGTGACTATGGTTTCGACCCGCTCGGTTTGTCCGACCCGGAAGGCGCTGGTGGTTTCATCAACCCGCAATGGTTGGCGTACTCTGAAATCATCCACGGCCGCTGGGCCATGCTTGGCGTTGCCGGTATCGTCGCCCCGGAATTGCTCGGCATGATGGGTCTCATCCCGAAGGAGACTGGTCTCGTTTGGTTCAAGTCTGGCATGATCCCGATGGAAGGCACCTATGACTACTGGGCTTCTCCCCAAACCATTTTCTGGGTCAACGCCGCGCTCATGAACTTTGCTGAACTTCGCCGCGCGCAAGACTACTGGAACCCGGGTTCCATGGGCAAGCAAGAACTCCTCGGGTGGGAGAAGATGCTCGGCGGCTCCGGTGAGCCGGCGTACCCGGGCGGTTTCTTCAACTTGATGGGTCAAGGCAAGTCCGACATGGCCAAAATGCGCCTTAAAGAGGTGAAGAACGGAAGATTGGCTATGATGGCTGTATTTGGTGCGGCGGCAAGCAGCGTTTTGACCGGCGACGGCCCCGTTGAAAGCCTCATCAAGCACATCCAAGACCCGTTCGGCGAGAACCTTTTGACGAACTTTGCCAAGGTTGGCGGCGTCTTCTAAGCAACGACGTGATACATTAAGTAGCCTTTAGTTGACGTTTTATCGCAAAGCATCAAAGCATCAAAAGTATTAAACATTCGTGCATGAAAATTAAACATGTTTAATCGTCTTCAATGGGGCAAAAGAAGAGTTTGGCGACATCCTCGCGCCCCGCCAGTCGTAAAACTGTCCTCGCGACTCGTCTCGCGTCCGCACCTATAAACGCGCAATGCATCTCGAACCGCCCGCATCGCGTCAAGGCGTCGAGTACACGCGCTGCTCGACCGACATCACAGCGTCGATGCTGTAAACATTCGTCGTGGAGCACTCGAATGCAGTCCCGTAACGTGTCGATTCGAAGCTCAGCCTGCGTCGTCGTTCAATAATTTGCGCACATACATATACATATATATCCATACGTCTCACCTTGAATATGCGCTCAAACGCATCGATAGGAATAATGTCGAGTAGAAACCTAGCCTTGGCGGCGTTGTCATCGCCAAACCGACGCCAAGTGCGCGAAAAGTCATCCACGCCTCGAGGCGGCGCAGTCAACGCCGAGTGGTCAACGCTCGCCTTTGCTGTTGTCAACGTCGATGGCGGGAAATTCAAAGCAGGAGAACGAGTTCTCGACGACAATGACGCAGATGACGACGACGACCGATCGCGCAAATGTTTGAGCCAAGAACCTTTGGTAAAAGGCTTGAGATTGGCGCCTAAAACCAACTGATGAAACGCGTCGTAGCCGCACCGCTGCGCCGCGCCACGCTTCTTGGCGTCATTCACGGCGCGACGACGCGCATCCACGTCGAGCGCGCGCGCGAAATCTTCAGCTATCGTGTCCCTATGCGTCATGCATGCATGTCTCGCGCGTCGAGGTGTGACGAAGAAAGAACGAATTTGATTGATTTTCTGACGTGGGATAACAAATCATCGAGACGCGAATAGCACAACCTGATGAGCTACGCGCGCAAATACCAATAAGATTTTCTGTTTAATAATTTTGCGAGCGTATGGCTAATACACATGTGCCACAAAATTAGTACACTTCAACGTGCCATTGTCCGTTCTTCTTCAAACCTTCCAACCACTCTTCGTAGTTGATCTTCTTCTCCTTGCAGACGCCTTCGAGCATGGAAAGAATACCCGGCATCATACCCTTCAAGCCGCAGAAGTACATGTGAGCACCACCGTCGAGGAGTTGGAAGACTTGGTCCTTGTATTCTTCAACCTTGTCTTGGATGTACATCTTACCACCAGACTTGTTGGTGTCTTCGCGGGAAAGCGCGTAGTCGATGCGGAACTGATCCGGGAAGCGCTTGGCGCACTCTTGGAACTCGTCGTCGTACAACTTGGCGTCAGAGTTGGCGACACCCATGAACAACCAAGCGAGACCCTTGAACTCCCATTCCGGAACGTCTTCGAGGAAGAAACGGCGGATGTACGAGCGCATCGGGGCGATACCGGTACCGGTGGCAACCATGATGACCGGCGTCGCCGGGTCCTTCGGCAAGAGCATGACTTGACCAGTCGGGCCAGTCATCATGACTTCAGCACCCGGCTTGGCGTCGCACAAGAAGTTGGAGCAGATACCCTTCTTCGCCGGGTCTTCCTTGTTCATTTCCGGGCACCAGTACGTGGCACGGCGGACGCAGAGGGTCGCCGTTTGGCCATCGAACGAGTCACCGTAACGGGACGACGCGATGGAGTAGAGGCGGACGCCGTGCGGCACCTCCTTACCCTTGGAGTTCACCTTGGTACCCGGCGGGATAACACCGTAAGATTGACCTTCCCAGAACGGCATCTTACCACCGTGTTCGATGATGATGTGGCACGTCTCACCAGTCGCGTTCGGGCCGACGATGCGCTCCACGGAGCGCACCTTGCCCACAAACGGTTCCTTGTTCTTGTACGTGTTCAACGGCATTTCACCCTTTTCGAGCTCGAGCGGCACCTTAGCGCGGCCTTTCGGGTCAATGGTCTTACCCGCCGTCGGCGAGCACTTCAACCCGAGACCATAGTCCGTGCCTTCGGCGCGAACGACGGTTTGACGAGCGACGCGCTGTTGCGCGACATTCGCGCGAGACACGCGCGCGCCGGAAAACGCGGAAACCTACGCGACACAAACATCCACCGTCAGCACGCCGTACGAACGCATCGAGGCCACACCACGCGATTCACACACTATTACGCATCGTCCGAACGCCCCACGCGCGGCGCGGCGCGCACGACGACGCCGGCAGACGCGAACCAAACCGCGCGCGCGCGCGCGACCTTATCCTAAACCCCACCACCGATCGCATCGAGAGGTCGCCACGAATTCGCGCGCTGTACCCACCTTGGCCGAGATGTTCATCTGCGCGCGCACGCGAAACACACACACAAAAATCACCGTCAGTCATCGCACGCGCCCAAACGCCCATCGCGCGCTCGCGTGCGCGCAAAACCTTGCGCGAGATCGCCACGATCGATCCTTCGCGCCCGCGATCGATCGTCCCTCGAGGCGTTGGCATCGATCGCGCGCGCGCTCGACGTCGCGCGACCGCGCACGAGGCGCTGCGCTGACGCCGAACGCGCGAAGAGTCGCGCGCGCGATGGATTGCGCGCGAGAGACGCACCGTGGCGGACATGTCGTCGACGAACGGCGTGTGTGTTATGGCGCCGGCCCTCGAACGACCTCGACCTTCGCGCGGATAAGCGGAGGGACTCGTGGCCTGACTGCCTGATGGTGATTGGTCGGTAAAACCCGACCCACTGTGTTGACCAATCACGACCAGGGACCTCGACCTCGAGTCCTCGAGTGGCTCTCAAGCCACGCCCGAGCTCGACGCGCCATATCGCGTCGCGCGCGCGACCGCGAGCGATGTCTTCGCGCGCGACCGCGCGCACGCGTCCGCATGCGTTCGCCTCTCGCGACGTCATCGCGCACCGCCATCGCGCCCGTCGCCGTGTGGGCATTAATCGCGCCGTGCGCACCCCATCGACGTCGATGGGGTGGATGTCACACACGCGGCGCCGGTGTCGTTCGTCGCCGGTGGCGGCGTTCGATGGCGACGCCGACACCACCGGGTCGCTTCTCGACCAGCTCGACGATGCGTGCCCGGTGCCGCGAGATCAGCGTCCGAGTTCGCAATTGCGTGAGCTGGAGGAGAGCGCGGTGCTCGGGTGGCCGGCGCTCGGCGCCGGGGCGTACGCGACGCGCATGTGTGTCATGTTTGTGTTTTTCTACGCTGTGATTGCGTATCCGATAGCGTGCGGGTCGTATAATGCTGAAACGGAGTTTGTGGCGTGCGTGGTGAGCGCGAGCGTGGGAGCGTTTGGGGCGACGGCGGCGATGGCGTTGAATATGTACAACGGGTGGTCGTACGTTCGGGATCGGCTGCTGAGCGCGACGGTGGAGTACGAAGAGACTGGGTGGTACGATGGACAGGTGTACGTGAAGGATCCAGAAATGTTGGCGAGGGATAGGTTGTTAGGGACGTATACGGTGCGACCGATCGTGGAGATGTTGCGTAAGACGTTGTTGGGATGCGGGGCGACGGCGCTCGTGTCGTTGGTTGGATTGCGGTGGATCGACGCGCCGGCGGGGTTGGAGACGAACGCCGGCGCGTACGGCGGGTCGTACTCGGCCACCATGGCTGCGAAATACGAAGACATTGATGACGCCGCCGCCGACGACGAGGAGGACATGGAGGCGATGCAAATACGAGCGTACGGTGCGCCTTCGATGAACGTCGTCGTCACAGATGATGCCGAATGAGTCGTCGAGTCAGTCGCCCACCAGATATAGAGATAGTCAGTCCTTTGCTGCTGTGTACACATGCATTAAAAATATTCTACAATCTACACCTAAAACTAAACAACGCTACTGCTACACTCCGTTCGCTTCGATAATTTGTATAAAGCTCGCAAAGTTTACGCACGCGTGCGCGTGGAGCGGCAGCGGCGCTCGAAGGCGTCCGCTCGCCTCGTCGACGACGACTTCGCTCGCGCACATCATCCCGAGCTGTGACAATCTCGACGCGTACAGCGTCGCAACGCCCCGTAACGCCTCCATGTCCTCACTCGACGTCTTTTCGTCCTCGTGCGCTTTCATGAGACGCAGATGAACGCTCGAAATATCCGCGCCGCACGCCATCCGTCGGCTCCATTCGCCCGCCGGAGGCGTCGCGTACGCCTTCACGCTCCCCGACGCGTCGTCCGACGCGATGACCACAGCCATGTCACCACCGTTCGCCGCGACACTCGCCGTCGTCACCACGCTCGCCGGCGCGGCGTCGGGTTCGAAGCACGTCATCTCGATGCGCAACGCGCGCTCGAGCGTCCCGAGCGGCGCTCCGAGCCACGCCTCGCGCGCGTCGGCTCGGCTCGGCGCTCCGAGCGCGCACATCACCACTCGTTTAAACCGCGACTCGGCGCTCGACGCCTCGCCGTACGTAAATTCGAGCTGCTCGGCGAGCGCGCTGGTGCGATGGACGAGCCACGCGATGCCGCGCGTTCGGACGTCGTCGCGCGACGCGAAGGGTTCGGCTTCGACGGTGAAAAATTCGCCTCGAGCGTCGCTCCACGCGGCGACGACCCATCGGTCGGCGACGATGACGTACGCGCAATGCAAACCATAATCAGTGGTTGTCAACGCGTTGTTGTTGCTAATGTTGTCGTCGTCGTCGTCTCGCAGTACGTATAAGGGCTCGTACGTGGGAAACGACGGGAGTTCCGCACCCGCGGACGGCGACGACGTTTCTAAAATTTGAAAACACGGATGCGGACGCCGTCGACCGACGACGCTCGCGCCCGTGACCCCAGCGCGTCCATCCGTGCGCGTCACATCCGTCGCGCTTCTCGGAGGCATATCCATCCCGTCGTCATTGAGCGGTATTTTACGCGTCACCGTCGGTCGCATGGCTTTTAAAAACACGTTGAATGCGACATTTTTCACGCGCGCGGGCGACCAGCCGTCGGCGCCGCACCACGAAGACGGAAGCGCTTGAATAGAAATCGAGAGTAAACACCCATCGATGGACCGCATGGCGGCACCGACGACGTGTGATGCCAACGCGAGCGCGGCACATGCGTCGATTTCGTCCATGTCATCGGGAATGATGACGTACAACGCGCACGTCGCCGGCGCGCGCGAAGCGACATCCGCGAGCGCTCGAGCGGCGAGACTCAACGCCGACGCGTATCGCTCCATGTGCGTCTCCGTCGTCGTCGCCTCCGACAACGCAGGCGGCGCAAACAACGCAGCGTCATCGTTAGCGATGATAGGTTCGTGCGCCCCGAGCGCACAGGCGGCGTACTCGCGCGAAATCTCGCGCATGACGCGCGCGCAGCCGCGCTCGAAATCCTCCCCGGGGCGCCGAAACGGCGTCGCCACGGCGTACGCGATGTTCTTCACCGCACCCGAATACGGCTCAAACGGCGCCGCAATCCATCGGTCGAGGTAATGCTTCGCGTGTGTGCCCGTCGACGCGCCGGCGACGTCGAGCCAATCGCCTTGATAGCGCACGCGGACCCCGCACGCGGGGGCGAGCGCGAGCGACGTCGACGTCGGCGCAAAAAAAGCTCCACATTCTCGACTTTGCGCACTCGTGGTGCCGTCGACGCTCACACCCAGCGCCCGTCGCGCGCGCGCAAACGTCGACACGGGATCGCACGTGCCTACGGCGATGCGCGCACACGCCGCGAGCGCGTCGGCGTCGCGCGCGACGGCGTGAAAGACGGCGCGTCTGGCTCGTTTCGAAAACTCCATCCGCGCATGATTCCCCGCGCCGTCGCCGCGCCGTCGCGCGTGCGCGGTCGATGCCGCGTGCAATGACGTCCGCCGACGACGCGTCGACCGTTCCCGCGCGTCGTCGTCCTCGCGCGCGCGCGTCCACGGCGACGGGCCGTATAAAATCACCGCCGGCGTGGGCGCATCGTCGCCATCGCACGCCCCATTCGCACCTCTGCGCGCGTCATCCTCGCGCGCGCTCGACGCGCCGGTCGAGAAATCACCCATGCGCGTTTTCTTGCGTCGTCATCGCCCGTCGCCGGTCGCGTTCGCGCGTCGCGCGCGTCGCGCAGTGCGGGGTGTCGATCCATATATCGGACACTCGGCAGCGCGTTGAATTCAAAAACCATTCAAACGCGCGCGTCATCGGCACTTCGCCGCGCGACGCGAGCGCCGACGACGCGCGAGGGCACGCGATAGCGACGGAATATATTTTTCCTCGCGCCACCGCACCGCTCGCGCGCGCGTTCAAACGCGTGCGACGCGGGAATTCGCGCGCGCGCGCCCGCGAGCGTTTGAACGCGCGGGTCGTTGAAGACCATCATGTCTTATGCGACGCGCCGACGCTCGGCGCGCGTCTCGGCGACGCACGCGCGCGCGAATAGTGAAAGTACAATTTCGTACGCGGCGTTATCTGACGTCACCAACCGAGGCGGCGTCGCGGGTGGGCACAAGGGGGCGGACAAGGGTGTCGGGCGCAAGCGCGCGCGCGCAGCCATCGCGTCGACGGGCGAGGGTGACATTGTCGATGATGGCGTCGCCGTCGACGACGTGATCGTCGTCGCGGACGTTGAGAATGATGGAAACGATCGCGATGGTGCGCGCGCCGCGCGGTCAGCGCGGAAGAACGCGGCGACGGGGTCGGGTACGTGTCGTTCGTGTGCGCGCGCGGTCGTTTGAAATTTTTCAAAGAGTTTTTCAAGAGCTTTGGACTGACATTGTGCGTTCGCGTAGGCCGCGCTCGGTCGGAGGCGCCTCCGACTGTGGGTCCAGGGGATGATTTAGAGTGCCTAGAGCGCATGCCGAGCGCGCGAGGTGCGTGAGATCGAGAGTGCGCGCGCTGTGATTGGCTGAGCGCGAGCGCGCGCGCGCGTTTCAAATTTGAACTCAAAAGTTTTTCAAATTTAAAAGCTCGTGACTCACCCGATGTTTTATTGTTTCGTGTTTTACGCGTTTACAGCGTCGACGCGCGCGGTGCCGAATGATACACGGGGGATGGTGCAAACGAATAGCGTGGAGTTTCCGTTTAGTGTTCACGGAGGTCGACGCGCGCAGGAAGTCGCGAGCGAAAACGTCTTGTCGCCGTACGTCGTCAATGGGAAATATTTCAAGTGCGTCTTTGCTTTTGTCGGTGATTTTTATTTGTTTCGTCGGTGAAATCGAGCGCGCGCTGAATCGTGTTTCATGAGACGACGCACCAACGCACCGTACGCGTGTACTGACCTCGTGTGTTCTCGTTTTCGCAAACGAATAGCGTCGCCATGCGGCAACAACTCGTCGATTGGATGGGCGAGCAACACGCCGAATTATCTCTCACGGATGAAACTCTTCACTTGGCTATTCGCTACGCCGATACGTTTTTATCCCAACGCGTGCCGGATGTGTTTTTACAGCGTCATGGGTCGGGTTCAGAGCCCGTGCCGTGCGCGCCGCTCAAGCCGCTCGAAGGTAAGCGCACCTTGTACAGCGTCGACGCGTTGCACCCGTTGTGCAACAAGTTGAAACGTCTCGGGATTACGTGCGTGTTTGTCGCCGCAAAAGTCACCGAAGTCACTACACCGAGTGCGGTAGAGTTTGCACGATATGCCGACGTGGCGTCGTTTACCCGCGAGCAGCTGTTGTTAGCCGAGCGTGCGTTGTTGCGCGAGTTGAATTATTCCCTCATTCGACCGACGGCGTTTTCCTTTGCCGAAGCGTACGCGGCGAGCGCGAAGAGCGCTTTAACGCGCTACGCCGATCGGTTTGATTTCGAGTCGTGCAATTTCGTAGAATATGGCACGCGGGAAGATTTCTTAAAAGAAACAACGTACTATTTGGTTGAACTCGCTGCGATTGCGCATCAGTCGCTCGAGTTTTCTCCGTCGATGCTCGGCGCCGCCGCCGTATGCGCGACGCTTCGACACGCGAATATCGCATTCGACGAAGTCCCAATGTTACGTGAAGTCGCTGGATATAGCGATAAAGAGCTGGAAAAGTGTGTAGAGTTCCTTAAGAACGTCACGCGCGATGCTTGGATGATTCAAGAGTACGGTGAGGGGTTGAACGTCAACGTCAAGTATGAAGGCGTCGCCGAGTTTCTCTTTGAAGAGTGCGGCAAGTACGTCGATTGATTGGGCGCCTAGTGAATCGTCGTGAACCGGGAGTGAAACAGCTCCAAGAAAAGGATATACACGACGACGATTTTGTGTGGGGTTTGGTGGTGGTGGTGTGTGTGTGTGCATTATTATATTAGCTTGCGAATGGTATATAAATTTGAATCGTCGCTCGCGAACTGACGCAGAACGACAAGGCGAGAGTCTTCTCGTTTGGCGACCGGCGCGCTGGCGATGATGCAACAACTACATATATAGTATTATGGAATAAGTAAACGACTTTCTAGAAGGACGCAGCAGCGCGCAGACTCTAAAATCAATCAATCAATACGTACGAGTGGTTATTAAAAAACAAATATAAAATGAATTGGTGATGAGGTGAAAACGAGATGGTGCGTGCTATTCGCGGCGCGCATGCTACAAACAATCAAGATACCGTCTCAACGCGCACACGTTGGACTACTTCAACATGGACGCGCCCGAACTTATGAGCGCAACGACGATAAAACTCTTCACGTACTCCTCGGGAATTTGCATCGAAATGTTCTTCGCGACAAAGTACGAACACGCCATGGCGGACCCCGCTAGTAGAGTCGCCGATCGAAGCCTAACGTTGCCATTCTTAAAGTGCGCCGCACTGACTGCTAAATTGGTAATCACCGTGGCCAAGAGCGCGGTGCCGCAAATCCTGTGCACCTCCATATCCGTCGCCGCCGTCAAATACGACGTCACGAGCACGCCTCCGCCCACTCCTATGGTCCCTTGCAACACACCCACCGCCACACCGAGCGCCAGCATCTCACGCTCCGCAGATAACGCCGCGAGCCACCCTCCGTGCTTATCATGCCTGTCTAAAAATTGATTGCGTACGATTTCATACGTATTCGTCGGCGGCGGTCGAACCACCTTGATGACGTACTCATTCGCCTTCGCCGTCGCCTCCTTCTCCGCCTCCGTCTCATCCGCACCCTTCTTCAACAACACCGAAGGCGAACACAAAATCAACGCCCCACCAAGCATCTTCCTCAACGTCTTCCCACTCAACCGCTTCGCCGCGAGCTGCCCAATCGGCGTGCACGCCGCGCCAATCAACCCCACCGTCGTCGCCGCCGGCACATCGCTCACCCCATTCTGCGCGTACGCAAAGCTCCCCGCCGCGGTGGCCCCGGTCACGGCCACCACCGCCGTGCCCACGATGTGCCGCGCCTCGTACCCGAGCGCGCTCAGCGCCGGGATGAATATCACCGCACCGCCCAAGCCGGTGACGGCGGACACGGAACCCGCGAATCCGCCGCTCGTGACGGTGAACGCCGCGCGCGTGAGCGTCGATGCGGTGTGCAGGTACTTGCTCGCCATGGCTCGCGCGACAGCACGCGAGGTTGCGCACCACGGGTCTCGGCGACAGCGAGGCGTCGCGAGGCGGCGACAGGCGCGTGACGCGCGTATCCCCGCGACGAGGGCTCGACACTCGGGGCTGTCTGTCCCTCCTCCCTGATTATGATTGGTCGTTTTGACGTTTTGGGTCAAGCGCGGGTGTCGCGCGCGCGAAGGGCGCGTCGCGCGCGAATTCATGATTACGCCGTGTGTACTGTAGATAGTATTATTATAAAGATGATG
>Ga0181552_10003088_pt1 | contig 11949 bp, 7 predicted proteins | sample 011ome_18_FD_130583 | JGI IMG/M metagenome (GOLD analysis project Ga0181552, IMG submission 130583) | Coastal salt marsh microbial communities from the Groves Creek Marsh, Skidaway Island, Georgia - 011501BT metaG (megahit assembly) | ecosystem: Environmental > Aquatic > Marine > Intertidal zone...
CTCGGGACACAACAATAAGCATGTCCTCCCCTTCAGATCAGCCAGCTACGCCACGCTCAACCGCATCGACCCGCCAGGGCATCTACCCCGGGTGGTGGATCGTGTTCGCCACCGGAGCAGGACAGCTGATTCAAGGGGGCTTCGTGTTCTGGAGCATGGGGCTCTATACCGCCACCTTTGAAGACGTGTTCGGCGCGCCCCGGGCGCAAATTAACCTCATTGAGACTTGCCTCACGGTGGCCACCAATCTGCTGTCACCGGTCGCGGGCATACTCATCGACCGCTGGTCGATTCGGCACCTGATGATAATGGGCATGGTCGCCATGGGACTCGGACTCATGATCCTGAGCCAGGCAGGCACGCTTTTGCATGTCTGGATCGTCTGGGCCAGCCTCATCCCTCTAGGCGTGCTGTTGATTGGCGCCATCCCCAGTGCGGCGCTGGTCAGCCGGTGGTTTATTCGTCGGCGCGGGCTGGCACTGGGTCTGACCGCGACCGGGAGCTCCGTGGGCGGCTTTCTGGTACCACCCTTAATGACGTGGCTATTCCTGGAGTGGGACTGGAGAACGGGATTAATGGTTGGCGGCTGTATTTGCTTTGCCGTCATTCCTCTCTTCTATTGGTTATTGCGCAACGAACCCGCCGACCTCGGTCTCAGCGGCGAGCCTGATGAGGCAGGGGATGCCGCCGACACCCCTCTCGCCCAGGCTGTCGATGCCCGCGATTGGAACATACCCGACTTACTGCGCAGCAAGATTTTTTGGCTGCAGATGGTGGTGTCGGGCTCCTTACTCGCCGTCACCTTGGGCATGCTCGCCAACCTCAGCTTGCACGCAAAAGACCTGGGCATCACCGGCCAGTCGACCGCCCTGCTCTACTCCATCATTGCCGTGTGTTCTTTCAGTGGCAAAGCACTCACCGGTCATCTGATGGACCGGCTGGGTATTCAGCGCTGCGGTTATCTGATCTGTGCTTTCTTAAGCAGCGGCTTGCTGATCCTGTTGCTGGTGCAGAACTACACGGGGCTGATCGCAGGCGCGTTCGTCATGGGTCTGGGCTACGGCGGTGTGGTCCCCATCTGGACCAACATGCCAGCCCGGGCTTTTGGCGCCGGCAGTGTGGGTCGCGCACTCGGGGTCATGAACCCACTCCATATACCTATCACCGCCACCAGCGCACCGCTGGCAGGCTATATCAGCGACACCACCGGCAGCTATGACGGGGTTTTCTTTCTCTACGGCGGCTGTTGTGCGGTCGCGGCAATCGGCCTCACAATCATGGGGTCGGTATTGGCGTCGTCAGACGCCCCTTAAAGGTCCGCGAAGTTTTATGGGTAAATCTGAAAATATCTCCGCGCTCAACGCAAATACCGATCTGAGCGACTGCCACCCCAGTCACCAGATCCTGTTTGAACCTGTGCAAATTGGTCCCGTGGTCGCGCCCAATCGCTTTTATCAGGTGCCCCATGCCAGTGGTATGACCGAGGCCAATCCAAGGGTGCGGGCAGCCTTCCGCGAGACCAAAGCCGAGGGCGGCTGGGGCGTGGTCAGTACCGGCGCAGTGTCGATTCACCCAAGCTCTGATGACTCGCCTCTGCCCTTTGCCCGACTCTGGAACGAGGCAGACATTGCCTCCCATGCTCTTTCCACAGAGGCCATTCACCGCCACGGCAGTCTCGCCGCGGTTGAACTGTGGCACGGTGGTGCGGCAGTGATGAATCGCACCTCGCGGTTACCACCCCTCTCACCCTCGGGCATTTCCTGGGCAGCGACCCATGTGGGCTTTATGGGTCAACTACGACCCAAGAAGATGACCGGTGCTGATATTGACGAGGTGCTGCACTGGCAGCGACTCGCGACACGGCGCGCCCTCGACGCCGGCTTCGACATTCTCTATGTCTATGCGGGCATGGGCTATTTGGGCTACGAATTTCTGCTCCCCGAATACAACCACCGCGACGATGGCTACGGCGGTGCGCTTGAGAACAGAGTGCGATTTGTGCGCGAAATGCTCGAAGTAACCCGCGATGAGGCAGGCAACCGTGCCGCCGTAGCGTTGCGCATCAGCCTGGAGGAGCTGCGGGGTAAAGCCAGCGACCACTACGAAAGCGAAGCCCATGGCGTAGTCAGCTTACTGTCTGATGTACCCGATCTCTGGGACGTCAAAATGGACTCGAGTCCCACCGACTGTGGCGCCTCTCGGTTCAGACCCGAGGGGGCGCACGAACCCATCATCAACTTTGTTAAACGGGTTACCGACCGACCGGTGGTGGGTGTCGGGCGCTTCACCTCTCCTGACACGATGGTGTCGCAAATTCGACGCGGCGTTTTGGATTTAATCGGCGGCGCGCGTGCCAGCATTGCCGACCCGTTTCTACCCAGCAAAGTCCGCTGTGGCAACAGTGACGATATTCGCGAGTGCATCGGCTGCAATATTTGTATTGCGAGCTGGCACGACGGCGTACCTGTGCGCTGCACACAGAACGCGACGGCCGGCGAAGAGTGGCGGCGCGGCTGGCACCCGGAACGCTTCCGTCGCGTTAAGACGTCCACCAGCGTTTTGGTCGTGGGCGGCGGACCCGCCGGGCTTGAAGCGGCGTTGACTGCCGCACGCCAAGGCTGTGACGTGACCGTTGCGGAACAGACCGACGACTGGGGCGGCCGGGTCCTTCAAGAAAGTCAGCTTCCCGGTATGGCCACCTGGCGCCGGGTACGTGACTACCGAGTGTGGGCCCTCTCGCAAATGGGCAACGTCTCGATGTATACCAACAGTGAGCTCGACGCCGAGTCGGCACTCAGTTTTGGTGCTGACCACATCGCTATCGCAACGGGTGCAAGATGGACCAAGCGGCTTTACTCGGCACTTGAGATTCCGTCCGAGCCTCTCGAGCGGGCGGAGGTGTATACCCCCGAGGACGTCTTCGCCGGACACGTAGCCGGTGATCGGGTTCTGGTGTTCGATTACGACAATTACTACCTGGGCGGCGTGATCGCCGAGCACCTGGCCACAAAAGGCAAGCACATCAGCTACGCCACCCCCGCCGGGCATGCCTCGGCGTGGACCTTCATGACGAACGAGCTACCGTTTGTGTATCAGGCGCTGGCACGCAGCAACGTGGCCATTCACACCACGACTAATCTGATCGCCTTTGATGGCCAGTGCGCGGCGCTGCAGAACCTGTTCAACGCGACGCCCATGGAGATCGCTGTCGACGCGATCGTTATCGTCGGACACCGCGAACCCCGCGACACCCTCTTTCAAGCGCTGCAACACGAGGGAGACGAGACTCACCAAACCGCTGTGCAGCTGCTGGGTGATGCACTGGCCCCCGGAGCCATCGTGCACGCTGTGCATAGCGGACACAGCTTTGCCCGGGGTCTGGTCGACGACAATGCGATCTATCTTCGAGACGAGCCAGTGGTGCCTGCTGAACCCCTCGCGGCGTTCCCCAAACAGTGAGTGGTGACACGCCACAACGACTCGATAGCCTCGAAAAAACACTGCCGCGTGCCAGCTATCTCGACGAGGCTGAGTTTACACGCGAGCACGCAGCGATCTTTGAGTCAGAGTGGCTTTGCATTGGCCGCGGTGCAGAGCTCACGCAGCCCGGGGATTATCTGGCCATTCGGCTCCACTCCCAGTCGGTATTGGTTGTGAGAGATGAAACCGGCGAGTTGAGCGCTTTTTATAACGTTTGCAGACACCGCGGCACGGAGCTGGTGCCACTGAGTGACCCGGGACCGGTCCGCGGGCAGTTTGCGCGCAGCATCGTGTGCCCCTATCACGCTTGGAGTTATCACCTCGATGGTCGGCTGCGGGGTACGCCGCACTTAGCCATCGATACCGACGGCGTCGCACTGCACAACATTGAGCTCGATGAGTGGGGCGGCTTTATTTTTATCTGTTTGAGTGGCAAGCCAGATCTGTCGCTAGCGGACGCGCTAGGTACGGGCACCGAGCGGCTCGCGCGCTACCCACTCAGCGACTTGCGCCTTGGCTCGTCGATCACCTACGAGGTGGATGCCAACTGGAAGGTGATCGTTGAAAACTACAACGAGTGCTATCACTGTGGTCCGGTGCATCCCGAACTCTGCCAGATCGTTCCCGCCTTCAAGCTGGGCGGCGGTCATGGCCTAAACTGGGACGACGGGGTGCCGCATCGCGATGGGGCCAACACGTTCACCGCCTCAGGCACCACCGACCGCGCTCCCTTTCCCGGACTCAGCGAGGCCGAGCAAACCCACCACAAAGGCGAGCTGTTTTATCCAAATTTGATGTTGAGCTTGTCGATGGACCACGTGGCAGCGTTCTATCTGTGGCCTCAGGGCGCCGAGCACACCCGTATTCAATGCGATTTTTTGTTCCACCCTGATGAACTCGTCCAACCGGCGTTCGATGGCTCAGACGCGGTGACGTTTTGGGACACGGTGAATCAGCAGGACTGGCGCATTTGTGAGAGCGTGCAGCGGGGCATGCGCAACCGCGTCTTTGAACACGGTTACTACGCCCCCATGGAAGACTACAGCCTCGATATTCGGCGCTACGTCCGCGAGAAATTAGCAAAGGTCGGCGCCGAGTGCTCCTGAGCCGGGTACCCACACGCTGGCGCTTATTCAGCGTGCTCTTCTTGCTGAGCTTTCTCTCCTATCTGATGCGGCAAAACATCCATGTTGCCGGCGAATTCATGATGCCCGAGCTGGGCATCAGCGAAATCCAGATGGGTTGGATTTATGCCGCGTTTATTTGGGGCTACGCACTTTGTCAGTTGCCGGGGGGCGTGTTCGGCAAACTGTTTGGGCCCAGAGTGGCACTCACCTGCGCAGGCGTCGCCTGGATTGTGACCACCGCGCTAACCGGCTGGTTGCCGGGTCAAATCTTCACTACCAGCACCGGCATTATCGGTTGCCTGCTGGTCGTTCGATTTTTTGTTGGCGTCGCGCATGCGCCGATTTACCCAACTCAGGCCTCGGTGGTGGAACGGTGGTTTCCCGTTGGTCACTGGGCGCTACCCAACGCCGTGGGCAGCACGGGCCTGACGCTGGGGGCCGCGTTAGCGCAACCACTAGTGGCGATTGTGATGGTCTACTGGGGATGGCGGGCATCGTTTTACGTATTCATCCCGCTGGGCATCGGGCTGTTCTGGCTGTGGTGGCGGTACGCGACGGATGATCCTGCTGACCATCCTGCCATGTCGTCGTCGGAACTCACCCGCATCCAGACGGGTCGCGAGGCGCTCACACCCAACGCGGGCTTTGGCGCGTGGCGCGAGTTGATCCGCAACCGCGACACGCTGCTGCTGACCTGTGCTTACTTTGCAGAGAACTGCATCTTCTATCTGTTCTTCACCTGGTTTTTCCATTACCTGGTGACAGAGCTCGGGTTCAGTATTCTTGAGACCGGCTTCCTAGCCTCGCTCCCGTGGCTGTGCGGTGCTGTCATGGCCTCTGTGGGGGGATACACCTGCGACATGTTGTGCGCGCGCTTGGGTCCCCGCCTCGGATGTCGGATTCCGGCGATTACCGGACTCATTGCGGCCGGTATCTTCCTGTATGCCGGGCTGTATGCCAGCTCCCCCTACACGGCGGTGGCGTTGCTGTCGCTATGCTTTGCCAGTACGCAGCTTACCGAGGGTGCTTACTGGTCCGCACAAACCTACGTGGCCGGCCCGTATACCGCACCCGCTTGTGGCGTGATGAATACCGGGGGCAACCTGGCGGGCATCGTGGTCGCACCGCTGATGCCCTACCTCGCCGGACACATTGGCTGGGTGGCCGCCCTCTCTACCGGCACGATCATGGCCTTTGTGGGTGCCACGCTGTGGCTCTTTATCCGTGCCGACAGGCCTTTTGTGCCCAAGGCCGCGAAGGCACTCGCCTAGCTGCCGTCACCACACCGACTGCGCAATCAGCTCAATCTAAACAGCGTCGGTCGATAGTCATCGGGGCCTGTATTGATGCAGGGTGCACTCAGCCTCGATCGTCGCCTCGATCGTCGCGGGCACAGCAACTTTGCCAGAAAATTGTGGACCGACCTCTACTTGAACGCTTTGGCGCAGAGCAGCAACCAACCTGCCATCAGCAACAAGCCTCCCAACGGTGTGATCATGGCCAATGCGGTCACATCGGTGAGTACAAGGGCATAGAGCGAGAACGAAAACAGCGCCACCCCTGCTGTCATGGCCAATATCGGCAGTCGAGCGTTGATGCCCGACTGCACCGCCAACACCAAAATCACCACCGCGTGAATCAAATGGTATTGCGCCGCGGTGTTCCAGATCTCAATGCGCTCCGGTGTCACCACAGACTCAAGCGCGTGCGCACCCATCGCACCCGCAGCCACGCCGGTTGCACCCAGCACACCTGCCAACATCAGCGATCGATTCATAACTGCATTTCCTCTCGCGCGCATCGAGGAAGCGCCGCTATTCTGTCAGCACCCCGCTCTCACCGCGACGTCATTTGGCCCTACACTCTGATGCTCACCATGCCCAAGGAGCAACCGAATGGAGACCGTCTCGTTTACCGAAATGAAACAGGGCACTCAGGCCGACTACCTGCTTCTGGATCGTTATGAGCAAGAGCATACCGCGTCGGTGGCTGAACGGTTGCTGAAAGCGCTGTCGCAACTGCGACACGGCCTAGCGGGCTATCAAATCGATCGGCTGCAGCATTCGCTGCAGTCAGCGACCCGTGCAGAGCAGGACGGCGCTGACAAAGAGTGGATCGCGGCGGCACTGATACACGATATCGGTGACGACCTCGCCCCCATGAATCACTCCGAATTCGCCGCGGCCATTATCAAGCCCTATGTCCGCGAGGAGGTGCACTGGGTGGTGGCACACCACGGCGTCTTTCAAATGGCCTATTACGCGCACCACCTCGGCAAAGACCCTGATGCACGTGAACGCTATCGCGATCATCCGTTCTATGAGAGCTGCGTGCGCTTTTGCGAGCGCTGGGATCAGCCGTCGTTTGACCCCGACTACCCCACTCGCTCGCTCGAGGACTTTGCGCCACTGGTGAAAGACGTCTTTGCCAAGCCCCTCATGTGACAGAGCACCTCACACCGACTGACGCTTGCCATCCTCTCGCGGGATTCGCCAAGGCTTGCCGTCACAGACTGCCCGGTTCGGGCAATCGGCGGTACAACCCCTGCAAGGCACAGCCTGCTCCGATGATGATTGGCTTTCTTGACTCATGATGGTTCCTCGGCGTCAGGGCGAGAGTGTAGTCGATTAGCCCGCCCCACAGTGGATGCCACGCCAGCGCCATCGACATTGGCTGTCACAATCTCTAATAGGACACATCCAGAACAGACAAACTGCAGTAAACTCACTGGCCTGAAGACTTAGACAGGCAATCCAGGTCCCACGATCAGGTCTGCTCAACCGGCAAACCATAGCCTGACACACCAGGACACACTGCATCATGCGTAACAGGCTATCCCTAAATGCTGTAATGCGATGCGCCCTCTTGCTAGCGGCGGGCGTCGTTGCGGCATGCGATGACACCAGCAGCAACGGTGCGCCTCGCTACGGCGGACAGAACGCCGGCGTCGCGGTACTCACGCAACCTGCAACGCTCTCTGATCTGAGGGAGACGCTGACATCCGTCGGTACGGCGCGTGCACTCAAAAGCGTGTCCGTCTACGCCGAAACCTCGGGTCGCGTAACGGCCGTTAACATCGATGCCGATAGCACCGTTCAAACTGGCGATCTGCTGTTGCAACTGGACGATCGCGACGAGGTCCTTGCCGTGGAGTTGGCGGGTGTTCAGCTGGCAGATGCGGAACGACTGGTGAAACGCTACATCACCGTCAATATCCAAGATGCCAACATCCCCGAAAGTCAGCTCGATGATGCCCGCGCCGCAGTGGACAGCGCGCGCATCGCACTGGAGCAGGCACGGGTTGATCTCGACCGACGTCGCATTACCGCGCCTTTCTCCGGTCGGGTCGGCATTACCGAGATTGACGTCGGTGATCGGATCGACACCAACACATTGGTGACGACCATCGACGACCGTAGCGTGCTACTCGTGAATTTCTCGGTGCCGGAAGTTTATGTCGATAAGGTCACTCGAGGCACTCCGGTTGACGTGAGCCTCTGGGATGCGGCGGATGCGCCCGTGTCAGGCGAAATTGTCGCGGTCGACTCTCGTATCGACATCAACTCACGATCTTTTATTGCTCGCGCCGCCATCGACAATGCCTCTGATCGCTTTCGGCCAGGCATGGCTTTCGAAATTAGCCTCAATGCCTCGCGCGGCACATTTCTCTCGGTGCCCGACGTCGCCGTGCAATGGGGCGCCGACGGTGCCTATGTGTGGGTTGCAGAATCCGGTCGTGCAGCGCGCCGCGAGGTGCGGCTGGTCAAAAGATTATCGGGCGCCGTTCTGATTGAGGGCGATGTACAGACTGGCGAGCTTGTTGTGATGGAGGGGGTTCAGTCGGTGCGCGCTGGGGCTTCGTTAAAAGTACTGAACATCGGTGAGCTCGATGGGATGGCAGAGAGCGCCAAGTCGCCGGACACGGCGGCAGCCAATGGCTGACGACGGCAAGCTCCTTAAAGGAGGTCTGCCCGAGCTGGGGGTGCGACGTCCTTGGCTGATACTGGTCATCAACCTGCTGATCGCTATCGGTGGTCTGGCGGCATTGCTCGCGATTGAGGTACGAGAGCTGCCCGACGTGGATCGGCCGGTCGTATCTGTCAGCGCATTTTTGCCTGGCGCCTCCCCTGAAACCATGGATTCAGAGGTCACACGCTTACTCGAAGGCGCCGCGGCGCGGGTGTCGGGCGTCCTCACCATCAACTCTTCCAGTGAAGAGAACAGCACCCGCATCTGGATCGAGTTTCAGTCAGATATTGAGACAGATCAGGCCGCCTCCGATGTTCGCGAGGCCATTAGCCGAGTCGAACGTGATCTGCCCGATGCGTTGGAGCAGCTTTCCGTTTTCAAAGCCGATGAGCGCGCCGAAGAAATTCTCCGCATCGCTGTCAGGTCAGATGTTTACGCCGAGGAGGAGCTGAACCGCGTCATCGAGCAGGATATTGTTCCTCAGTTTATCTCGTTACCCGGAGTGGCCGATGTCCCCCTCTTCGGTGCACGACAGCGTGTGCTTCGCATTATTCTCGACCCACTCAGACTCACGAGCTACGGCCTCACGGTGGCGGATGTGACGGCGGTGCTGCGCGCTGCACCGCTTGACGTGCCGGCCGGCAGCTTTCGGGCGGGCGACCAACAGCTGCTGGTCAGGGCCGACGCCGCCGTGACCAAAGAAGAGGATATCTCCTCACTGATCATTCGGGACGATATCCGCATTGCGCAGGTCGCCAAGGTCGTATTTTCGCCTGCGGACTCTACCGGTTTCGTTCGCTTGAACGGCGAGCGAGTTGTGGGGATCAGCGTGGTTCGCCAAGCGGGCTCCAACACCATTCGCATCGCCGACGGTGTCAGAGCCGCCGTTGCTGACATCAATGCGCAAATGGAGGGGTTCATCAAGCTGAACATCATCTCGGACAACTCCACCTTCATTCGAGGATCAGTTAGAGAGGTCGTGACCACCCTCCTGATTTCGATTCTTGTGGTCATCGGCACCATTCGCCTGTTCACCGGATCCATGCGGCTCACGCTCATCCCGGCCGTTGCAATACCGATCTCACTGTTGGGTACGCTAGCAGTCAGCTGGATACTGGGTTTCTCGATCAACATTTTGACGCTGCTGGCATTGGTGCTGGCAGCCGGCCTCATCGTTGACGATGCCATCGTCGTACTGGAGAGCGTGCAGCGGCGCCGCTCAGAGGGAGCCGGCTCGAGCGCTGCTGCCGTCAGCGGCACGCGGCGGGTCTTCTTTGCGGTGATCGCAACGACCGCTGTACTGGTCGCAGTATTCGTGCCAATCGCTTTCCTGCCCGGCACAGCGGGCCGACTGTTTCAGGAATTTGGTCTGGTACTCGCGGTAGCGGTGATGATCTCTTCCTTTGTGGCACTGAGTTTGGTGCCCGCCGCCATGGCGCGCCTGGCAGAAGCCACCCCGCGCCGACGGCGGGTCAGCGAATGGGGCAACCAACTCGCTGAACGTTATCACCGGTCGCTGCGCGCCGTGCTCAACGCGCCCAAAGCGACCTTCATGCTGTGCCTGCTGGCAGGTGGCGGGGCAGCAGCGCTGTATTCGCAACTGGACCAAGAACTGCTACCCCCTGAGGATCGAGGGTCTATTTATCTGTTCGCCAAGGGGCCTGACGGTGTTGGCCTCAACTACACCGAGCGTCAGGCTGACCGGATGGAAAATATCCTGTTGCCTCTACTGAACCAAGGTGAGATCACCGCCCTGTTCTCTGTGATTGGACGCTGGGACCCCAATAATGTCTTCATGGTGGCGCGACTGGCTGACTGGAGCGACCGCGACCGGAGCCAGCAAGAAATAGCCGCAGAGCTCAAACCCCTATTTGCGGAGCTGCCGGGCGTCACCACGCGAATTTTCAGCGCCAACTCCCTGAATTTGCGAGGGGCCTCAAACGGCGGCCTGAGCCTCGCTCTCTTGGGCACCGACTACGACCAGATTTATGCCGCCGCCCGGGATTACACCAATCAGATCAGGGAGCGACTCGATACAGTCAGTCGGCCCCGTATCAGCTACGACCCCTCGCAACCACAATTGGCCGTGCAAATTGACCGTGAACGCGCTTCGGATCTGGATATACCGCTTGAGGATATCGCCCAAACCTTGAGAGTCATGGTCGATGGCGCCCGCATTGTCGATCTCAACGCAGATGACCAGACCGTGCCGATTATTCTCGAAGCGGGGTCAGACAAAATTCGCGACCCTAACGATCTGGTTAACCTCTACGTGCGCTCGCGCTCAGGGGCACTGGTGCCGCTGTCGAGCATTGTTCGCCTTAAAGAGACGGGAGTGGCCGCAGAACTCAACCGACGCGAGCAGCGACGTGCCATCGAGATCGATGTCGAAATGCAGCCGGGCGTCGCGATGCAAACCGCGGTAGATGATTTGTTTGAGCTGGCTGGAGAGGTGTTGCCGGACAATGTGACGCTGATTACCCGAGGTGAGGCCGCTGCACTGGCAGAAACCAACCGCGAGACCATCATTACCTATGGCTTCGCACTATTGATTGTCTTTCTGGTGTTGGTCGCCCAATTTGAGGGGATTACCTCAGCATTGGTCATCATGACCATTGTGCCCTTCGGCTTGGCGGCCGCCATATGCGCGTTATTCCTGACCGGCACCTCGCTCAACATTTATTCTCAAGTTGGCTTGGTGATGCTGATCGGCTTGATTGCCAAAAACGGCATTCTGCTGGTTGAGTTTGCCGATCAGCTCAGGGATCAGGGTCACGATGTGCGCGAGGCGATCGAAGAAGCCGCCCGTATCCGCCTGCGGCCTATTTCGATGACTCTGGTCTCGACCATACTGGGCGCAATGCCTTTGATTCTCGCTGCCGGGCCTGGCTCCGAGGCGCGATCCGCGGTTGGCTGGGTCGTCTTTGGCGGCATGGGACTCGCCACGGCCTTCACGCTCTATCTCACGCCGGTGGCTTATTTGGGTATCGCGCAATTTGCCAAGACGCGAGCCTCAGCAGGGCAAAAACTGCAGCGAGAATTGGTGCAGGAAGGCCTACAGGATTAGAGCTGTTGAAAACTGTACTGACCAGCTTCAGCGGAGCAGATCGAGATCGTAATTCACGATAATTCGAAAATCGAATAAGTCATCCGCGCCGGGAAAATCATCGTCCTGATGAACCCACGCCCCCCGGAAGCGCACCCAGACCCTGTCAGACCAGCCCTCATTTAGCCGCCAATCTACAGTAGGTCGAATTCAGCCGCATCGGGACTCGCATTGGGCCCCGTGTCAGGCGTATCGCCCCACACTGCAGAGGCAAAAAAACTCAACGCGCCAGGGCCGACTTGGCCCAGATCGCGGGAGTAGCCCACA
>Ga0181552_10003089_pt1 | contig 11948 bp, 9 predicted proteins | sample 011ome_18_FD_130583 | JGI IMG/M metagenome (GOLD analysis project Ga0181552, IMG submission 130583) | Coastal salt marsh microbial communities from the Groves Creek Marsh, Skidaway Island, Georgia - 011501BT metaG (megahit assembly) | ecosystem: Environmental > Aquatic > Marine > Intertidal zone...
TGAATTGTTTTTATTCAGTGAAGATTCAATTTTTCAATGAATTGTATTTGTTGTGCGAGAAAATGGGTTGTGATTACAATACAGTGAAAGATTTGATGTTGAAGAATAAATGGATTAACCCAATGCACACGGACATTCCTGGACCAGATGGTATGTTGAGTTATGGAGGGTATTGCTTTCCCAAAGATACAAATGCATTATTGAATCATATGAAGCGCGAAGGAACTCCTTACAAAGTATTAGAGGGTACTGTATTAGAAAGAAATGAAATGCGTAATGATAATGTGAATGTGAAATTAAAGGACAATAACAATTTCGAGTCCGGGTTTGATGAACAAATAAATTAATAAAATTTATAATATATTAATTTTAAAACGTTAATATATTAATTTTACTATAATTTATCATCATCGTTTGTAAATAAATTATACGATTCATCTTTTTCTAATACGCCTACCATAGCTTTACCTAGTCCATTGCTAACGGTTGCTAATATTGAAGGATTGTTATATTGTGAACAAGCTAAGACCATTGCCTTGGCTCTTTCAAACGAGTTATCACCTTTAAAAATACCCGACCCGACAAATACACCATCGCAACCCATCTGCATTAATAGAGACACGTCAGCGGGTGTTGCTATACCGCCAGCAGCAAATGTTACTACGGGTAACCGACCTATATTTTTAACTTGCTGTAATAACTCAACCGACACTCGATAGTTTTTAGCAAATACGTAAATTTCGTCATCATCAATTGATTGTAAATGTTTAATTTCAGAAAATACCGACCTAGCGTGTCTTACGGCATGTAAAACATTACCGGTTCCGGCGTGACCCTTTAGCCTTATCATAGAGGCTCCTTCTGATATTCGCCTCAAAGCCTCTCCTAGGTCTTTTGCTCCACAAACAAATGGTATTTTAAATTTATGCTTATTGATATGATAAGTTTCATCGGCACACGTCAATACCTCAGATTCATCAATGCAGTCGACTTCTAAATGTTCTAAAATTTGTGCTTCGGCAAAATGACCAATTCTAACTTTTGCCATAACAGGAATATTAACCGAATTCATAATTTCATTAATCATTTTAGGGTCACTTGACCTGGCTATTTCATTATTTAATATTATATCAGCAGGAATACGCTCTAACGCCATTACAGAAACAGCTCCAGCCTTTTCGGCTATTTTAGCCTGTTCTTTATTTACAACATCCATAATAACACCCTTCTGTTGAAAAGCAAAAAATGACCGTTTTATAGATTTATTATTGTTTACTTCATCATTATTTAATGATGTTAAACACCATGGTGTAATATTATTCATATTCGGGGGTCTTTTATTGAAAACATTTTCAAACCCACATATTTCCTGAAAAAAATATAAAAACCAGCTGAACCCGTCATGTGTAATTTCTGGATGAAAAGACGTGCCTAACATTTTTTTTGTTTTAATTGCAACTATAGTATTATTTATTTCAGCCAATATTTCGATATCTTTATCACCTATCTTTATTATTCCAGGTGCGCGTATAAAGTGAACATCTGTTGTTAAATTGTAATTAACACCATCCTTTAATGATATTTTATCAAAAAAAGATTTTGTTTGTCTTCCAAAATAATTCCGTTCTAAACTAATCGATAATTCTAGTAATTCAGTCAATAAAATTAAACCAGCACATATACCATATACTGGTTTCGTTTTTAAAAAATTAATAATAGAATTTTTTAATCCAGTTTCATTTATTAAATTCATAATCGTTGTAGATTCACCTCCTGGTAAAATTAAAGCGTCAATATCGTCAAGATCAGTTTTGTTGTTAATATATTTAATTACTATACCATCAAATAAGGATAATATATTATTGATTTCTTTAAATCCTCCCTGTAAACTTAAAATACCGATCTTATACTCTATAAACATAAGTATATAATTATGTTTATATATTTAAATGTCCGAAGGTGTAAAAAATACTCATTATTTACAGTCTTGTTCAACCATTTCTTGAACTAATTGGTCAAATGAACATTCGGGTATCCATCCTAAATTTGTTCTTGCTTTCGTGCTATCACCTAATAGTTCTTCAACTTCTGCTGGTCGAAAATAGCGTTCTGATATTTTAATTAGAACACGTCCCGTATGTTCATCGTATCCCACTTCATCAATTCCAGTTCCTCTCCATTTTATATTGAAACCTTTTAATGCAAACGCTTTCTCAACAAATTCACGTACGGAATGGAATTCATTTGTAGAAAGAACATAATCATCCGGTGTATCGACTTGAAGCATTCTCCACATTCCTTCTACATAATCTTTTGCATGCCCCCAATCACGTTTCGCATCTAAATTTCCTAATACCAATTCTTCTCGGTCTCCTTTCAAAATCATGTTTAAACCACGTGTTATTTTTCGTGTTACAAATGTAGGACCTCTTCGTGGACTTTCATGGTTAAATAAAATTCCATTGCAAGCAAACATATCATATGACTCTCTATAATTTTTAACAATCCAATAACCATATAACTTGGCTACCCCATAAGGAGATCTTGGATAAAAAGGTGTAGTTTCCTTTTGAGGAACCTCTTGGACAAGACCATATAATTCTGAAGTAGAAGCTTGATAAAAACGACATTTGTCCATTATACCAGAACTACGGATAGCTTCTAATAATCGTAAAACGCCAGTTCCATCAACATCAGCTGCATATTCAGGCATTTCAAAAGATACTTTAACATGACTCATTGCAGCTAAATTGTATATCTCTAATCGTTCAAAATCATCGTATTTTTCTTTGATTTCATACATAATATGTAATAAATTGGAGCTATCGGTCATATCACCATATTTGATAATTAAATTTTTATTATGATATAAATGTTCGATACGCTGGGTGTTAATATCAGATGCTCGACGTACAATTCCCCATACTATATAATCTTTCTCTAATAACAATTCAGCTAGATAAGAGCCATCCTGTCCATTAAGACCTGTAATTAATGCTATCTTCATAATATAATATAATTATATATATTCTAATTTACAAAAATAATTACATTATAAACAAATACGTATTTTATCTTTTATATAATCATGTAAATTAGTATCATCGATACTAAACCAATCAAATAATTGATGTTGTTTATCTAATTGTATACTGTTAGTATCATTTAAAATAAATTTATATAAAATGTTTATATGATGTGTTCCGTTAGAAACACCATCAAAGTTCGAATTTTCAAAAAATTCTTCTATTATACCACAATATTGTAATTTATTTATTTCAATATTAAGTCCTAATTCTTCTTTTGATTTTCGAATAATAGCGTCATTTAATTTTTCGTTTTTATTAACTCTTCCACCGGGTGTATAATATATATTTTTTAAAGGTTCATTTTCTCTTTTAAACAATAAAACTTTATTTTTTTCAGGATTAAAAATTACGATATCTACAGTAAGGACGGGAATTGCATCTAGAATTTGTGCATATAAAATTTTATTTATAAACATTATTATAATGTAACTAAATATTATAATAAATTCAAAATTTATAAACCATATATGGTTTATAAATTTTATTCAATTAATTAAAATCGTAACTGTAAAAAATGTCTATTAATTGGGTTACCCTATCTTCAGACATTTGTTCACAAGCTAATCCTATAAAAAAGGCTCTCTTATGCAAGACTTCGGCTCCCTTATATTCTTCCGGATTAATATCTAATTTTAAAAATTTAAATATAGGTTGTCTTGCAAAATTCCCAGTTATAATTGGTCTGTTTTCAACTTTATTCTTTGATAAATGCTCCATAAACGGTTTATAATGTTTCAAATATTTTTCATTTATAATAAATGGTAGGGCAAACCAAGCCGGAACACATTTTGTTGAAGCATGGGGGGTAACAAAAATATCTTTATTTCTGGGGTCGTTTATTATTCGTTCTGTTATATTTTTATGATTATAAATTCTATTATTATTTTTGGAATCTAATTTCTTTAATTGGACAATTCCCATAGATGCTTGAGTTTCCATAGGTCTAAGATTATATCCAACATTCACAAATAAAAATCTAGGGTCTACATCTTTATAAGTTTCCTCTAATTCCTTTTTATTTTTTAAATATCTTGTCCAACCATGTGCTCTCAGACATAATAATAATTCATAGTCCTCTTCATCATTACAAACAACCATACCTCCTTCAATAGTAGTTATATGATGCGAATAATAAAAAGAATATGTACCAAAATCACCAAAAGTGCCGAGTATTGTATCGTCATATTTTGAACCTAATGATTCACATGTATCTTCCATTAAAAATAAATTATTGTCTTTTACAATTTTCATTAATTCATCCATATCAGTAGAATTACCTAATATATGTACTGCTATAATACCTTTAATTTCGGGAGTCATTTTTTGTTTTAAATCTTCTATATCCATATTCATAGTTAGTGGGTTAACATCTACAAAAACAGGTTGTAAATTCATTTGAATGATTGGCCAAACACTGGTAGACCAACAAATATTAGGAACAATTACTTTATCACCAGGGTGCAGTCTATTACGTCTTAAGTAATTTGTAGCAACAGCCATTGATAATAAATTAGCAGATGATCCAGAATTAACCATTACTGCATATTTCGACCCAACATATTTAGCAAAATCTTTTTCAAAATTAACCACATTTTCACCCATAGTTAACTTATTTGTTGTTAAAGTTTCCATCATTGTAATGATTTCTTCTTTATCATATGTTGATTCTATAAGAGGATATTCATACCCATTACTATAATCCATATTTATTTCTTCATACACCAATTCTTGCCATGTTGGAAATAACTTTGTATTTTTAAACTTTTCAAGGTTAAATAAACTAATATTATTTGTAGAATTATTATAATTACTATCTTCAATTGGTAAAAATCCATTAGAACGTGCATGAAAACACACATATATATCACAATTACTATTCATAATATTAATACTGTATTCTTTACGAACACTTATTTCGTTATACCAATTCTGAATATTAATATCAGTATCTGAACTAACAACATTATTATTATCAATTGCAACAATTTTTATATCTAAATAATTTTCAGAAACTATATTTACATTATATGTAACATTTTCGTTAAATGTGCAACTTTCAATCTTGATTTGGTTATATCCCCTTTTAAATGGTTTATCTAAAGTTTTCATATAATTTGCATGAACATATTCTAATTTACAAAAATAATAACTATATAGTATATAGTGAATGATAACCGTCGTAACAGGTGGAACCGGTATGGTTGGAAAATGCTTACAAGAAATAATAGGTAATAATAAGAAGGACTCTGAAAATAATTTTATATTTTTATCTTCTTCTGATTATGATTTAACAAATATAACTCAGGTAGAAGATTTATTTAAAACACTTAAACCAAATTATATAATTCATTTGGCGGCAAACGTAGGAGGATTATATAAAAATTTAAGACAAAAAACTCAAATGTTTAAAGATAACGTTAGAATGAATGAAAATATTCTTGAAATGGCTAATAAATATAATGTTCAAAAAGGAATATTTTGTCTATCTTCATGTGTGTTTCCACATAATCCGTCTGAATATCCTATGACTGAAAAAATGATACACGAATCAGAACCACACCCATCTAATGAAGGATATGGATATTCTAAAAGAATGATGGAAATGCAATGTAGAAATTATAATGAACAATTTGGAAGAGAATATATGTGTCTTATACCTGTTAATTTATACGGACCTTACGATAATTTTAATTTAGAAGATTCTCATGTAATACCAGGACTTATTCATAAATTTTATAACAGTAAACAAAACAATACTAAATTTCAAATGTATGGTTCGGGAAAACCGTTAAGACAATTTGTTTTTTCGTATGATTTCTCCGAATTAATTTTAAAAATTTTATTTGAATATACTGGTAAGGAACGTTCTATAATATGTTGTAATGATGAAATATCAATTATTGAGTTGACTAAATTAATTAGTAAATTAAGTGATTATGATACTAATAATATTACATGTGACCTTACTAAATCAGATGGGTGTATGAGAAAAACGGTTGATGGAAGTTTATTAAAAAAAATATATCCTGAATATAAATTTACACCATTAACCATTGGTATAGAAAAAACAATAGAATGGTTTGAAAATAATTATGATAAATGTAGAAGATAAAAATATATCTAAACTATATAGTTCGTCCTCATATCTAACTATTTCATATTGCCTAATTAGTTACATAAATTAACTCTATTATAATAATTTGAAAACCATGTAATATTTAAATAAGCGCGTTTTTTTACACCTTTGAATATTTAAAGGTGTAAAAAATAAATAACAAAATATTTAAATTCTTCCAAAATCATCTTCATATCTAACAATATCATCTTCACCAAGATAGTCGCCAATTTGAGTTTCTACAAATTCTACCATTTCATCGCCAATATTTTCCATGCGATGTAATGCAGTTACAGGAATATAGACATGTTCATTGGGTCCCATTTCAATAAAATCATCATTTACCTGAACGCGCGCTTTACCTTTACAAATCACCCAATGTTCACTTCGATGATTATGGCTCTGTAACGAAAGTCGTTTACCCGGATATACACCAATTCTTTTCACTTTATATCCACTATGGTCATTTCCCTCCACATTAATATACCACCCCCACGGCCTGTATGCTTTTGCGTGAACAATTTTCAGCCCATCGTTCGTATCAGATAACTTAGTTATAATTTGTTTAACATCTTGACTGCAATCTTTATTTGCGATAAGTAATACATCGCGGTGATTTATAATTATTAAGTTATCAATTCCTAATGTAGCAACCGCTGCATTATCACTTTCAATATAACAATTATTAGTATCTTGCGTTATAATATCACCCTTCAATACGTTATCATCTTCATCTTTTGCACAATTTTCAAATAATACCTTGAACGAACCGATATCCGACCACATATAATTATAAGTTAATGTGAATGCATTAATATCCATGTCCCGATTGTTAATGAGAGGTTCCATAATAGCATAATCAATCGAAATTGGTTCACACGTTTCGAACGATTTGCAATCTAAACGTAATATATTATTATTTAAGAGACTATTATCTAATGTTTGTTTGCAGACATTCAATATACCAGATGCATATTTTTCGAAACATTGTATCATTGTTTTGTTTTGAAACATAAACAGTCCAGCGTTCCATAAATAGGTCCCGGTTTCGATATATGACTGTGCCGTTTCATAGTCAGGTTTCTCCTTAAAACATAAGGTTTCATTTTGTGAATTTGTCTGGATATAACCGTATCCAGTTTCTGGATAGGAAGGAGTAATACCAAATGTGACTATAGACTTGTTAATATATTTATTCATTGCGTTCATTACAACCGTGCACAATTTATAATCATTAAAAATATGGTCGCAGGGAACAATCAACGAAATATCGTCTTGATTTCCATACAACGAAGCAATACATACTGCTGGTGCAGAATCGCGACCGATAGGTTCAGCAATAATAACAAATTCGTCTTCTAAATTTAATTCTGCTAATTGTTCATTCACAATAAATTCATGTTCTTTGTTACATATAATAATATACTTATTAACAGTAATATTGAGTGTTTTTAAATGTAGGAATCGTAATATTGTATTTTGAAACATTGTGTTAGAGTCAACTAATGGTAAGAATTGTTTTGGTAACTTTTCCCTAGATAAGGGCCATAATCGAGAACCTTTTCCTCCACACAAAATAATAATATTCATTATATACATTATAATGAATATTTGATTACTCAACATAATTATAAATGTGTGCTATAACATCGTTAATACTTTTCCATTTTAATCCATAATCTGATTGATTATGAATTACAGGAATCTCCATAGCCTCACATTCTTGGACGCTATTGGCGTTCCCGTCGTGCGCTGTTAATCGCAACATGATAAAACATTGTTTATACACATCCGGCATTAAATCATGCTCAACCGATGTTTGGTTACTGAGTATATATTTATATTGTGGAAGGCGTTGCATAACAGTTTCATAAACGGAATTTCCATAGACATGTTCTCTTCCCGGAGTTTGTCCATTAAATATATATATACATTTACCCAATTCGTTACGTGGAATGGGTTGGAATAATGTTTGTTTAACCATATTGAACTCTACCAAAATGGGTGATATACCTTGATTTTGTAAACGTTTATATATACATTGGCTGATGGCTAAATGAACAACGTTCTGTAAATATTTGATTTCGTTGAGTGTTGCGCGAGCTTGTCCATTATGATAATTCGCATCTTCCCCACCCCAAATGATATATTTTAAACCATTTTGTTTTAGCAGTGCTTGTAAATCAGAATCTGTATATACACCAAAAAACACACATGGTTCTTCGGTAGACGAAATATCATTAAAATGAAAAAAATCCATAAAACGTGTTCGAAACGAACTTAACCCGTCAGAAACATAGCATTGATTAACATGACCGATGACTTGTTTAATGGGAAGTGTTGAGATGGTTGTGTTCGATTGAATAATCGGGTGCGTTCTACGCTTTTCTTTACAACCGTAATAGGCGAAGTGTTGAATAGCTTTCTGTTGATTGTTAACACCCGCTTTACGTAAATCGTCGTATACGTTTATATAAAATTTCCAATCGAAATTGGGATATTGTTTATAAAAATTGGACATATTGTTATATTATTGTATAATATAATGAGTGAATATACTAATATATATAGTAATCTTGAATTAAACCGACATTTAACAAAAAATACAAATTATAAATTAAATCAAAGTATTAAACAATTAATTCGGATTGAGTGTTATAAAATGGAATTTAATAAATTAAGAACAATTATCGATTATGCATTTATATGTATTAGTGATGAAAATATATTTAATAACATTATATCAACAAATTTGAACAATAATGATGAATGTAATGATAAAATATATAAATGTATATTCGATTCTGAAATACAAGTTCCTAATATAAGAACATCAATTTCTCTATCGCCAAAAAAACAAACACTATTGGACATGTATTTCACTATATCGAACCATAATTATAGCGTTTTATATAATATTATTAATCATATTGATACGATTGAGTTAATTGATTTAAAAACTGATTTACTTTTTTCAAAGGATATTGGTGGTAATACGCTTGATAATATTTTACACAAACGAAATATAACCCACATAGCAGGTAACGATGGCGACATAGCAGGTAACGATGGCGACATAGCAGGTAACGATGGCGACATAGCAGGTAACGATGGCGACATAGCAGGTAACGATGGCGACATAGCAGGTAACGAACGAGTAAAATTATTATCGGTTGAACAAATCAAAAATATAACAATCAACAACGAATATACTACAGAGATAAATAAGGATCATCGGTCAAACATTACTTTTTATAAATTATCCGAAGATGATATTAAATACGTTGAAAATATCATAGATATAAATATTGGTGATATCATCGTTAAAAAAAAATTTATTCAAATAACCGATGATACTACAGAAAAACTAGGCGGAATGAATGGGCCATATCACAGAGAATGTAAATCTTTAATGCGACTTCATAATAAGAAACATTTTCCTACAATATTATACTGTAACGATGCTACAAAAGTAGTATATATGACTTATTGTGGTAAACCATTATGTAAAAAATCTGGGAATATTCCAATTGATTGGAAAGAACATATTACAGAAATGATAATTACACTAAGTGAAATGAAAATTTATAATAATGATATGTGGTTAAACAATTTATTAGTGAAAGATGGTATATTATATATGATTGATTTTGGATGGGCAACATTTGATAATGATAATTATCCATTTATAAATATTACTGAAAATGATTTATTAGAAAACGATAGTTTATTAGACTTATTATCGATTGTATACTCACGTGTAGCCGCAGAACGTATACTATTTACGAAAGAAAATCTTTAAATTTTAGACATTATTTTGATTTACAAGATAATATAATATAAACATAATTCATTATAGTGAATATAATGAATATTACATATTTAGGTCATGCAGGGTTTTCTATTGAAACAAAATCAACGTTATTATTACAAGATATTTGGACAACTAACAAGGGTGCATATAATAGCTCATGGTTTCAGTTTCCATGCAATCATCATTAAACTAAAGACATTGTAAGTAGTATAAAAAATACTCATAAAGACGTATATATATATATTAGTCATGAACATAAAGACCACTTTGATACGGATTTTTTTCCTTTAATTAAAGATATTAAATGTAATATTATTATTGGAAATTTCAGAAGAAATAAAATGATACATTATTTTAGTAAATTTGAAAATTTTAAAGTATATTTGTGCGATGATCTTGAGGTTATAAAAACACAAGATTCAAAAATTACAATATACTTAGCCGATGCCGAATTAAATAGAGATTCGGGAATTCTATTTGAACACAACGATAAATGTTTTTTAAATTTGAATGATTGTAAAATATACGATAGAATATCAAACTTATTTCCACAAGGTGTAACATATTTGGCTATACAATTCTCGGGTGCAACATGGCATCCTACATGTTATAAATATAGTGAGCAAGAATATGAAAAAGTGAGCAACCTCAAAAAATATAATAAATACGAGAGTGTCTTGAAAACAATTGAAATGTTAAAACCTATTATGTACATTCCTAGTGCAGGTCCTGTAGTATTTTTAGATGATTGTTTAATTGATAAGAATTTCGAAAAAGTTAATATATTCCCTCATATTCCGGATTTTCAAAAATACTTAAAACAACACCTAAGTTACGATATAAAATGCGAACAATGGATGCCCGGTGATATATATTCATCAAATGAATCAAAATTTTTAGAACAGTCTAAAAAAACAGATTGGAATAATTTAAAGGACGTAATATTAAATTATAAAAATGAAATACCATCCGAACTATTTGATAAAACATTAAAATATGATATACCAACAACTATAGAAAATACAAGACAAATCTTACAATTAAAAATAAATCAATTAAAATATAATTTCATTGAATATGATGAGTACTCGATTATTTTACAATTTTATGAGGAACCGAATAAATGTATACAATTTGATTTTGTTAATAAAAGTGTTAAAGTTATAAACAAATCAGATATTGCATACAATGAAGATAATCGTGGTAGGGGAGTCGATTTTTTTGATTCCAGTGACGAAGAAGACAATATTGTCCACGAAGTCAATAATAATCCATTTTATTTTATAAAAGTATATTTATGGGAAATGGAGAAAATAATAGATAAAAAAATGGACTGGGAGGATTGGACGCTAACATTCAGAACAGAATTACAACGAAATCCGGACAAATATATGTCTTTGCTCCATGGTATTTTATATATGGAGATAGAAGATATACCTTTTTTAGAAAGGAAACTATATTCGTTAAAAGAAACAGAAAAAATAAAGGTATCTAGTGATGGTAAACAATACATGATAAATAGATATTGCCCTCATCAAGGAGCAGATTTAACCAATGCTGATATTATAGACAATAAGGTAATTTGCCCAAATCATAAATGGAAATTTGATTTATTACAAAACGGAGACTGTACAACTTCGATGGATTCTCTATGTGCTGTAGCGTGCACCGGTGATAATGTTGATATTGAAGATATTGTAAAACAATCAATAACGCAGAAATTGACTTTAGTTAATAAAGAAATTATAATTGATAAACAAGAACCAATAATAAAACTTACATTTAAAAATAGTAATATCATCGAAAATATAAATTATGATAATCATTTCTCATTGTCGTTATATGATAATGAAAATAATAAAATAACTCGTTCATATAGTCAAGTTGAAATTAATGAACATGAAGTGTCGTTTTATATAAAAATTTATAA
>Ga0181552_10003090_pt1 | contig 11947 bp, 12 predicted proteins | sample 011ome_18_FD_130583 | JGI IMG/M metagenome (GOLD analysis project Ga0181552, IMG submission 130583) | Coastal salt marsh microbial communities from the Groves Creek Marsh, Skidaway Island, Georgia - 011501BT metaG (megahit assembly) | ecosystem: Environmental > Aquatic > Marine > Intertidal...
GAAGGCTGCAAGAAAATTAGGTTTAGAGGTAATTGAAGAATTTTTTGGCAAAGAGTTTGCTAAAAATCTTTTAGCCACTCATCAAAAAGCAGATTTAATTATTGGAAACAATGTATTTGCACATGTTCCAGATATAAATGATTTTACTGCAGGCATAAAAGAATGCCTTTCATTTAATGGCACAATAACCCTAGAGTTTCCTCATTTAATGAGCTTAATTAACCATAATCAGTTTGATACTGTATACCATGAACATTTTTCTTATTTATCCTTGCAAGCAGTTAGCTCAATATTTGCAGCTGCAGGTCTAAAAATCATTGATGTTGAAAAATTACAAACACATGGAGGAAGCCTTAGGGTGTATGGGTGCCATGCAGAAGACTCCAGAACTATCGATGTTTCTGTAAAAGAACTTCTAGAAGAAGAAAAACATCATAAATTAAATGTTATAAAAACTTATACTGATTTTCAGTCTAAAGCTAACGAAATTAAAGATAGCTTACTTTCGTTTCTTCTAGAGCAAAAAAAACAAGGCAAAACAATAGCCGCTTATGGCGCAGCCGCTAAAGGGAATACATTATTAAACTTTGCTGGAATAAAAACAGATTTGATTAAATTTGTTGCAGATGCTGCTGAAGCCAAACAGAATAAATATATGCCTGGTAGCCATATTCCCATCGTAAATCCAGCTTATCTTATAAACGCCAAGTTTGATTTTTTGTTGATTCTCCCATGGAATATAGCTGATGAAATTTATAATCAATTAAAAGAAGAAATAAATCCGCAGGTAAAATTTGTCACAGCAATACCTAAATTAAAAATATTTAGTTAATTAAGTTGCAAGATATGCAAAATTTTTTAATAACCGGAGCAACTGGCTTTGTAGGAACCCAGATTCTTAAACATCTTGATCAAAAGAATGTAAAGATCAAGGTCATTGCTAGACCAAATTCAGATAATCTTTTCAGTAAATATAAAAATATAACTGAGGTGATCTCTACAGAAGATTTTTTCTTAGAAACAAATGATTGGTATGAAAAAGCTTGTGAGGGCATAGACATAATTATCCATTGTGCCTGGTATGCCACGCCTGGAAAGTATTTGCATTCATCATTAAATGAAACTTGTTATATGGGAACTATGAATTTTGCTCAATCAGCTTCAGATGCAGGAATTAAAAAATTTATTGGCATCGGCTCTTGTTTTGAATATGAGCTTATGACAAACAAAAAAATTGATATCGATCAGCCTCTAAATCCTTTAACAAAGTATGCAAGAGCTAAGGTAGAAACATTTAATTCCTTAACTTTGCTATTTAAAAAAGAGAAAGTAAATTTTATTTGGGCACGACTGTTCTATTTATATGGAGAGGGCGAAGATAGAAGAAGGCTAATCCCAGTTTTAAGAGAGAAATTAACAGCAGGAAAAAAGGTTGCTTTGACTAAAGGTAATGAAATAAGGGACTACATGGATGTGGAGGAAGCTGGTAGGGTAATAACTGAGCTTGCTTTATCTGATAGGCTTGGTCCATTCAATGTTTGCTCTGGACAAGGAGTTTCAATTAAAGAGTTAGCAAAGAATATTGCAAAAGATTATGACGCTGATTACTTGCTGGATTTTGGTTCCTATCAGGGAAGTGAAAAAGAGCCGCCCTATATAGTAGGTCTGAAATATCAAGTATAATTGTTAATATAATCATATGAAACCTAGGATATATTATTGTCGCCCATCAATCACTCAGCTAGAAAAGGACTATGCATCCGATGCTGCTCAACGCGGCTGGGGGGAAAAATGCTATGAATACATAGATAGATTTGAAGCAGGATTCAAGGAATATCTTGGTACAGATTATGCAATCGCAACCTCAAGTTGTACAGGCGCCATGCAAATGGGCCTTCATGCTTTAGGAGTGAGCAGAGGAGATGAGGTAATCTTAGCTGATACAAACTGGGTTGCAACCTTAGCTCCCATTATTCACCTAGGCGCAAAACCAGTTTTTGTTGATATTCTTGAAGATTCTTGGTGTCTAGATCCTAAATTAGTCGAGCAATCAATAACCCCTAAAACGAAAGCAATTTTAGCTGTTCATTTGTATGGAAATTTATGCGCTATGGACGAATTACAAGCTATAGGGAAAAAATACAACATCCCTATTATTGAGGATTCTGCAGAAGCTATAGGATCAATATATCACTCAAAAAAAGCAGGCTCGATGAGCTCTTTTGGGACATTTTCATTTCATGGAACTAAAACAATTACAACAGGCGAGGGCGGCATTTTTGTAACTAACGATGCAGATCTTTATGAAAAAGTTCTCACTCTTAGCAATCATGGTAGAGATAAAAATGAGTCAAAACAATTTTGGCCCTCGGAAATTGGATACAAATATAAAATGTCAAATATACAAGCAGCGATCGGATGTGCTCAACTCGAGAGAATAGATGACCTAATAAATAAAAAAAGATATATCTTAAGAAAGTATAAAGAAAATTTTAAAAATATTTCGTGTATCAAAATGAACCCTGAGCCGGAGGGTATTATTAATGGTGCATGGATGCCTAATGTAGTTTTCGATATTGGATCGCCAATAACAAGAGATATTTTATTTGAATCTTTCTCTAAGGAGAATATTGATGCAAGAGTATTTTTTTGGCCTCTAAGCTCTACTCCTCCAATGGAAAGGTATGACGGTATTTATAATTCTAATGCTTACAGCATTCCTGAAAGAAGCATCAATCTTCCCTCTTATCATGATATGACCATCGAAGATATAAATAGAGTATCAGCCGTCATTTTTGACTTACTTAAATAATATGCGCCTTTTTGGAAAAACAATAATTTTCGCTTATTCTGATATCGGAATAGTAACTATCAAATATTCTGTTAACAATTATTCAGGATATTTTTTTAAAAAGGTACAGGATGAATAAGAAGAATCTTATTATCTGGGGTGCAGCTGGTCATGCATTGGCTATATCATCTTATCTTGAAGAAAATGGTTTTTACCTTGAAGCAATGATTGATGAGAATCCGAATATTAAAGATTTCAATGGTATTAACGTCTTTAATAATTTGCTTGATTTAAAGAAAACTTACAAAAATTTAAATGACTATTATTTTTTAATTGCTATTGGTGGAGATAAAGGTTCTGAAAGGCTGAGATTAAATAATTTATTAATTGAAGAAAAAATGAAGCCTTATACTTTTGTCCATCCTAGCTCATGGGTAGATCATACTGCGCAGCTAGCCCAAGGAGTGCAAGTAATGGGCATGGCTGCAGTTTCTGCATATGTTAGTATAGGAATTCAAACAATTATCAATACAAATGCAACCGTTGATCATGAAACTGAGATTGGTCATGGTTCTCATGTCATGCCATCTGCATCAGTAGCGGGTTGTTGTAAGATTGGAAATCATTGCACAATTGGCTCCAATGCAACTATTTTGCCAAGAATTAAAATAACAGATGATGTGTACGTTGGAGCAGGTGCTGTGGTCATAGAGGATATTTTATTGCCGGGGAAGTATGTCGGAGTTCCAGCAAAAAGGTTATCAAGTTAGTAATAAGGCAGTACAATAGAAAAATTTAGCTACGCATATAACTTATGGATGACAAAATTAAGGCTTTTCAAGAAGACTGCGCAAAAGAAATTCGGCTTCAGGGAGAGGACTTAGCTCTGAAAGAAAAAAGTTTGGAGTGGCTGCTCCATGCTAATTCAAAAAAATATTCATATCATTTTTCCTGGATGGGTAGGCCAATTATTCAGTACCCTCAAGATATTCAAATGATGCAAGAATTAGTAATGAAGGTAAAACCCGATTTAATCATTGAAACAGGGATTGCCCACGGAGGCTCTGCACTTTTTAGCGCATCAATGCTTGCCTTATTAGATTTATCAGATGCTTTGCAGACCAAGAAATCATATGATCCCCTGCATACCAAAAGAAAGGTTCTTGCTATTGATATTGATATAAGAGAGCATAATAAAAAACTAATTCTTGAAAATCCCTTCAGCAACTATATAGAAATGATCGAGGGCTCAAGTATTGATGAGCCAGTCATTAAAAAGGTTTCTAACGAGGCATCTAAATACAAGACAGTAATGATATTTTTAGATAGCAATCATACACATGAGCATGTTTTAAAAGAATTAGAAGCATATGCAAACCTAACCTCAATTGGAAGTTATATCGTGGCATTTGATACAGTGATCGAAGATTTGCCTAATAATTTATTGCCCAATTCTACAAATCCTAGTCACTCAGAAGCAAGAACATATTCTTCCGGTAATAGTCCAAAATCAGCTGTAAGGGAGTTTTTAAAAAATAACTCTAACTTTTCAGTAGATTACGATATTGACAATAAACTGCTAATATCTGTTGCCCCAGAAGGATACTTAAAAAGAGTGAAGTGATGGCTTGCACATGATTTCAAATTGTCGCTTATTTGATATTCCATCCTTTAAAGATGGAAGAGGTGGATTGTCCTTTCTTGAGCCTGGTGAGAATCTTAAATTTAATATTGCAAGGCTTTACTATTTATACCACACTTCAAGAAATGCTTTGAGAGGAGTTCATGCTCATAAACAACTTGAACAAGTACTAATTTCAATGAATGGGAGTTTTGAGGTGTTTGTTTCAGATGGAATAAAATCTCAAACTTTTTTATTAGACAGACCAGATCTTGGTTTGTACATCTGCCCGATGATTTGGAGAGAACTAAAACCGCTAAAAGATAATAGTATATGTGCAGTATTGGCTTCTAGACCTTTTGAAGAGGAAGATTACATTCATGATTATGATGAATTTTTATCTCTTGTTAAATCATCATGAAAGTTCCATTTCTAGATCTAAAATCAACTTACACCGAAATTCATCAGGAACTTGATCAAGAGATTTCAAAAGTAATAAAGTCCGGCCAATATATTGGTGGAGAAATTGTAGAAAAATTTGAAGAAAAATTCTCAAATTTTGTTGAGTCTTCATACTGCGTAGGTTTAGCAAATGGTTTAGATGCAATTGAAATATCGTTAAGAGCTCTTGGATTATCTCAAGGAGATGAAGTTATTGTGCCTTCAAATACCTTCATTGCAACTTGGCTTGCTGTGAGCAATGTGGGAGCAATTCCTATTCCAGTAGAGCCATATGAGCATAACTATTCAATAGATGTCTCTAAAATTCAAGATGCGATTTCGCATAAAACGAAGGCAATAATACCAGTCCATTTATATGGTCAGCCCGCTGCAATGGATAAGATTTTAGAAATCGCACAAAAAAATAGTTTATTTGTTATAGAAGATGCAGCTCAAGCTCATGGGGCTTGCTTCAAAGGAAAGAGAATTGGTTCGCATGGAGATGTTGTTGCCTGGAGTTTTTATCCAGGTAAAAACTTGGGAGCTTTTGGGGATGCTGGAGCTGTTACTACTAACAATCAATCATTAGCAGAAAAAATAAGAATTATTGGTAATTATGGCTCAAGAGAAAAATATGTAAATATTGTTAAAGGTGTAAATAGCAGACTAGATCCAATTCAAGCAGCGGTACTTAATATAAAGTTACAGAGTTGTGATAAATGGACTGAATCAAGAAGAGCTATTGCAAAAATATATTTGAATGAAATTAATTTACAAGATTTAATTTTGCCCTCAGGCATAGATTTATACGACTCTGCTTGGCACCTTTTTGTAATAAGGCATCCTAAAAGAGATCAATTAATTTCATACTTGAAAAAACATGGTATTGAAACTTTAATTCATTATCCTATTGCGCCTCATCAGCAGGAAATATATAAAAGTGATTATCAAAACTATAATTTAAAAATTACTGAAAGTCTTTCAAATGAATTATTAAGCCTTCCAATTGGGCCTCACATGCCCCAAGATCATATAAAAGCGGTAATTCAAAAAATCAATAATTTCATTTAAATTTCATTCAAATGCCAAAGCCATTTTTTAGTATCGTACTGCCAACTAAAGATAGAGCTTTTCTCCTTAAACCCCTTATAGAAAGCATATTAACCCAAGATTTTAGGGACTTTGAATTTATTGTTGTTGATAACAGTGACAACGATCAGATACAAGATTTATTGTCCCAATTTGACGAAATAACAAATTTTAGAACTGGTGGATTAAATATGGCTGATAATTGGGATAAAGCTATATCGCTTGCTCAAGGCAAATTCATGATCTTAATTTCTGATAAGATTCTTTTAAAAAAAGGAGCATTAAAATACCTACATAATTTTCACAAAAATTCAAATGCTCAATGTGTCACTTGGGGAATTGATATATTTTGTGATGAGGAAAAAATTCTTTTTAAAGATGGTTCTAAGCATCAATCTCCAAAAATCTCATCAGATAAATTGATGACTGATATTCTGGCTAGTGACTATCCCTCATATGACTGCGCACCTTTTCATTGCAATTCTTCAATTTCATTAAAATTGATAAATGACATTCGATCAAAGCATGGAAGAATTTCCTATCAATTAAATCCTGACTACACTCTTTCTTATCAGATAACACTCTCATTAAAAAATATATATAGGCTTAATAAATCTCTTACTATATTAAGGCAGAAAAACCTTGAAATAGGCTATGGCAATGGATTTAGTTTTGTACGGAAAACTGAAACCGCAAAACAATTTATGAAGAATAATAATGACTGGATCATGAGAACTGGCGAAATTCAAGAAATTCCAATTCATGGTAATCATTTTATCATTGACATCATGTTAAAGGATTTATACGAGATATTAAAAATTTTTAAAATTAACCCTGATAAATATCTTAACCTTCAGGATAGAATTTTGTTTTACTATCTAAGGACCCTGGATGAAATTTATTGGAGAATAAGTATGGGTGTTGACATGAGCAATGAAATTTCTCTTTGGAATGATTCCCTTAAAACACAAACTAATGAAATTCAACAAAAGGTAAAAAAATATAAATATTCTACAAGATTTAGAAATGCAAGAATTCACTTTAATAACTTTATAAAGTCCATTCCTTTTATATCAATATTGATAATTGCAATAAGAGATTTTCTCAAAAAATTAAATGGTAAGAAATTTAATTCTATTCAAAAATTACTTCATGAAACTAAGATTGAAGCCTAGATTTTACTTTTATCCTTTATTTTTATGAAAATTATTTACGTAGTTGAAAGTCTGTCAAAAAAAGGAGGCGCAGAAAATGCCATAGTTAATTTAACTATTGAGCTAGTAAAACTTGGGCACAAGCCTTCAATTATTCATTTGTGGGGGGATAATGATTTTAAGGAAGCATTAACTTCTAATGGCATCAGCTATTATTCTTTAAACTTAAATTTTAGATGGAGTATTTTAAAGGGACTTTTTCGTTTAAAAAAAATCCTCAGTAATTTAGATGCAAAGCTTATCAATGCCCATAATTTTTTCCCAATGTTTTTTGTGGCACTATCAAAAATTCTTGTTAGAGGAAAAAAAAGAGTCGTGACTTATCATAATATGGGATATGAGGTATATCCCGCAAATAATCCATACAAATTGCTTCGAAAGGAATTAGATAAAATTTTAAATAAATTTTTTTTTGATGGCTATATAGGTGTTAGCAATGCTGTTTCTGGTTCATACCAAAATCATCTTGGAATTAATAAATTTATAACTATAGAAAATATTATTCCCGCCGAGTCAATAAGAAAAATTGTAACAAAGAAAAATTCTCTTCAAGACAACCATTCAATACCAAATATAATAATGGCTGGAAGATTAGTTCATGAAAAAGGATATGAGTACTTATTAGAGTCTGCAGCATTGTTAAAAAGCCAGGGATTCAATTTTTGCATAAAAATTTTTGGAGATGGCCCTTTAAAAGAGGAAATTTTAAATGGTATTTCGGAGAGAGATCTTTTTCATCAGATTACAATTATTCCAACTGTAACTCATGAGGTTTTATTTAACGAAATTTCTAAATCAAAATTATTTGTAATGTCATCTATCTCTGAAGGCTTTCCAATGGCTCCCGCAGAAGCAATGGCTTTGGGAATTCCAGTAGTTGCAACAAATGTAGGAGGCATTCCAGAGTTAATTGAAGATGGTAATTCAGGAATTTTGATTCCACCAAAAAATGCTACCCTATTAGCCCAAGCTATTAAAGAAATCTTGACCAATGAAGAATTAAGGAAATATATTGCTGCAAATGGTAAAAAAAGAATTGATCAGAATTTCAGTGGAAAAATTTTATGCAATAAATTAATTAATTATTATTCTGAGGTTATTAGTTAATATGAAAAGAGCTCTAATGTCAGTTACCATCGATACAGAATGTGACAAATCAATAGATTGGTCAAATTCGAATCCATTAACATTTCGATCAGTTACAGAAGGTATTCCTGATATTCTTCAACCACTTTTTAAAAAATTTTCAATAAAACCAACTTATTTTTTATCGCCTGAAGTTATAAAGGATTTTGACTGCATCGAAGCTCTTAAAAGCGTTGAAAAGCATTGCGAATTGGGAACCCATCTTCATGCTGACTATATTGAACCTCAAAAAACATTTAAAGATTTTTCTGGCAAGGAAACTCATGCATTTCAAACGGATTTTCCTCCTGAAATTGAATTTGAAAAATTAAAAAATCTTACTAATGATTTTTATTCAGCCTTTAATTATTACCCAAAAGTATTTAGAGCAGGTAGATATGCAGCAAATGAAAATACTATCAAGTCCTTAATAAAACTTGGTTATAAAGTTGATTCAAGCTTTACCCCACACTTAAAGTGGGAAAGTCCACTTGGAAATATCATTAATCATGAATTAAGTCCAGAGCAACCATATACTTGTAATGCTGATAATATTTATTCAGAATCAGAAAGCCCTCTTTTAGAGATTCCTGTTAGCATTATTGAGAGCTCAAAATTTCTTTTTTTCAAGAAACACATTTGGTTGCGCCCTAAATTTTCTTCAATTAATGAAATCAAAAAAATATTTAAATATTTCAAATCTCAATATTCTGATAAACATACGATTATTTTTAATATGATGTTTCATTCTCAAGAAGTAATTCCAAATGCAAGTCCTTACTCTAGGACAAAAAAAGATGTTGAAAATTATTTATTATTTCTTGAGGAGGTTTTTTCATTAGCTAGAAAAGAGAGTATAAATTTTTCAACCTTAGAACAAATTTATAATGTTTTTAAATCTTCTGAAAAATAAAAGTAATGTATCTAGTAAGAAAATTTAAATTTTTTAGCCGTTTTAAATACTTGCTTCATCTACTTTTTTCATATTTTTTTAAATATCAATCCTGGCATATCAGTCCAATAGACTCTAGGGAATACTGCCTAGATACAGTTGATTATATAAATGCAAAAATAAATTATTCAGATTGTATTGTAGAAATTGGTTGTGGCTTAGGAGAAACAATTAATTTGATAAATTGCGAGCATCGTTTTGGATATGATACTTCACATGAAGTGATCTCAGCAGCCAATTTTTTTAATTTATTTAGTAAAATATCCTTCAATATTGGAAGTTTCAATTCTGTGAAAAATAAAAAAATACAATACCTTGTTGCGTTAAATTTTCTTCATGATTTTAATGAGGATACAGTTAGGTCTTGGTTTCATGAGATAAATGAGAGCAATGTGATTAGCTTTATATTGGTAGATGAGGTTGCTGATGAGGAGTATCAACATAACCATAATTTTGATTCTTTTTTACCAAAAAACTTTATCTTTTTTGAGGCTATCGGAAAGGTTTACAGATATAATCGCAGATTAAAGGTTTATAAAAATGTTGATATTATCTAAATATTTTAACTTTCTATGAGTTTTTTTGAAAAAATAAATGATTTCAAAATATAAATTCACTGTCTTTACTTCATGCTTTAACAGTGAAAGATTTATTAATAGACTATATTTAAGCTTAAAAGCGCAAACTTTTACTGACTTCGAATGGTTAATTGTAGATGATTATTCTTCAGACAACACAAGAGAGATCCTTGAGAGGATAAAGGACGAAGCCCCATTTGATGTCCGTATTTTCCTAAACAATAATAATCAAATGATTGCTTCATGCTGTAAATTTGCTGTAGAAAATGCTTTGGGCAAATTTTTTCTATTTCTAGATCACGATGATGAGCTAGTTCCAAATGCATTAATGCGATTTCATGAAATTTGGGACAAAATAGAACCTGCGTCAAAAAGTCGTCTCGCAGGCATGATGTCAAATTGTCAAGATCAAAAAGGAAATTTTGTTAAGGATGAGCTGCCTGAGCCACCTCTGATTACTGATTTTTTTAATCTTTATTATAACTTGAACATCAAAGGAGAAAAATTCTTCTGTTACTTAACGGCAATCTTGCAAGAGAACAACTTTTCCACTGTAGATAAATACGTTCCTGAAAATGTTATGTTATTAAATATCTCTGATAAATATGACACATATTTTTTTAATGAAAATTTAAGGATTTATTATATTAATCAAGAAAATCATGAAAGTCTTGCTGACAAGCTAGCTAGCAAATGGAAAATTAGTTTTCCAAGAGGCATGAGGCATGCAAAATTAGAGGACTTAAATCGACGTTCTGGAAAAATGATATTTAAACCAATATTATTTTTTAAGACATTAATAAATTATTCTAGATTTAGTTATCATGCTGGAATTTCAATTTTTGATAATTTTAAAGATTTAAAATATTCAATTATGAAAATTTTGATGATCATTTTTATTCCATTTTCTGCATTACTATATCTTAGAGATAAGATTAAGTTAAACTAAAGTCTATAATGAATTTTAACAATGAACTTACCTCTGAAGCTGATTGGGATGATAATTGGCTAGACTTTCAGCCATATATTATTAAAGATACTGATCAAATTTTAGGAAGTAATGGCGCCTTCATAAAAACACTTGAAAGAAGATTTAATGTTAAAGCATTCTCAGATGTATTAGAACTTGGGGGAGCTTGTTCAGCATATTTATGTGCTCTTTCTAAGTATAAAAGTATTAATGCTAGTGTTATTGATTATAGTGACATTGGATTATCAAAGACAAAACGTCTCTTTGATATGAATGGCTGTAAAGTTGATATTTTTAAGGGAGATCTATTTACGCACAATTTTTCAAATAATAGTTTCGATATCATCGTTCACTGGGGATTAATCGAGCACTTTCATGATCCTATTGAAATATTTAAGATTTCATCAAAAATTTTGAAGAAATCTGGAGCTGTGATATTTACAATGCCAAATATGGAGGCTTTTGGAGTCAACTTATGGCAAAAATATGATGGTAAAGATTTCGATACCCATATTTTTCATTCTGATGATTTTATTGAAAAATTGGCTAAGGAATCTGGTTTTTTAGTTCAATCAACTTACTATTGGGGTCCTCCATTATATTTTAATGCTGGTTATTGGTTTAAGAATAAATTTTTTTTGAGATCTTTCTTTAATCTTTTTATTAGATTACTTAGCTTTTTAAGCAGATATTTTCCAATTTTCAATTATGGTCACAAAAAGATATCTGCGCATAGAGCATTTATATTAATTAAAAGTTAGTTTTTATATAAATGACATTGTTTGATATTGTTTTTAATAAATGAGTATTTTATACATAACATATGATGGTTTATTAGAGCCATTGGGTAAGTCACAAGTTCTGGCTTACCAAGAGAAGCTTTCTAAAGATTTTGAAATAATTATTCTTAGTTATGAAAAACCATCAGATCTTATCAATCATAAGCTAGTCTCTTCTGTAAAAAATAGAATTTCAAAAACTTCTCTCAAGTGGATTGCAAGAAAATATCATAAATTTCCAAGCATTTTAGCAACTTTCTATGACTTACTTATTGGATCAATTCATTGTTTATTTATTATATGGCGCTACAACATAAAAATAGTCCATGCAAGAAGCTATCCACCCTCACTTATAGCTTTGATTTGTAAAAAAATTTTTGGAACTAA
>Ga0181552_10003102_pt1 | contig 11921 bp, 13 predicted proteins | sample 011ome_18_FD_130583 | JGI IMG/M metagenome (GOLD analysis project Ga0181552, IMG submission 130583) | Coastal salt marsh microbial communities from the Groves Creek Marsh, Skidaway Island, Georgia - 011501BT metaG (megahit assembly) | ecosystem: Environmental > Aquatic > Marine > Intertidal...
AATTTGTGTTCCTGTCTCTTTAGATTTACCTATTTCTTTTAATGGTTTTTTTGCATCTCCATCTTTAAATTCTATAAAATATTTTTTACCATCTCTATTTATTTCTAGCTCTAATTTCTCAGATAATGCATTAACAACTGAAACACCAACTCCATGAAGTCCCCCTGAAACTTTATAAGAGTCGTGGTCAAATTTTCCTCCTGCATGAAGTTGTGTCATGATCACTTCAGCTGCAGATTTTTTTTCGCCTTTATGCATATCAACTGGAATACCTCGACCATCATCTCGGACTGTAATTGTGCCATCAGTATTAATTTTAACAAAAATATTTTTACAATATCCCGCTAAAGCTTCATCAATAGAATTATCTACAACTTCATAGACCATATGATGTAAGCCAGTTCCATCGTCTGTGTCGCCAATGTACATGCCAGGTCTTTTACGAACAGCTTCTAAACCTTTTAAGACTTTTATGGAATCAGCTTGATAAGAGTTATTATTTTTCATTTTTATAAAAAGGAAATTATTTTTAATATAACATTTTTTTATAATTAAATATCTAAAAAAAAATCATTTATACATTTTTGCATTATATTTCTATTTAGAAAATGAGAACTTAATTTTTTTATTATGTGGAAAACACTCAAAGTCTAAATTTTTTATGGGAAATTTATATCTATACGCTGACTGGTACTTATTTATAGATTTATTAACGAATGTAATTTCAACAACATCAAAAAAATCCTCATGTTCTAGTGGCGGTCTATAATTATTTGGATGAATATGAATAATATCAAATTTTTTTTTTAATCTTTTTATTTTTTTAATAAATTTTTTAGTATTTTTGTTAATCCAATGAAATTCTATTATTAAAGTATTTATTTTTTTGTTTAAATTTAATATGTCATCGACAATAGAATATTCATCGCCCTCAATATCAACTTTTAAAATATTATTTTGACCAGTTATATTGTAAAATATTTCTCTCAGGGTCAAATCAATAATATTTTTTTTGTTTTTGGTGATTTTTTTTTTTTCAAAAAAAACATTTTTTTTTTTTTTAAAGGAAATAAAATTCAAATAATTAGTTATTGCATCATTTAAAGCTTTAATGGATGATCTAAATGTTAAAAATCTTCTTAAATATTTTAAAATTTTTTTAATAAATAAATAATGACTTACGGTATAGTCATATAAAAAAATATTTTTTAATTTTTTTTTTTTTTCCAAATGTAATTCAAAAGAAATATCATCACCTACCCCCAAAGTTATCAAATTTTCTATAGAATTACTTGCATCTTCACAAATTAAATAACCTCCATCAAATTTTCTACCATATCTAACTAGTTTTCTTACTCTATAGGGAATTAAAAAGTTATATTTAGATTTTAAAATCATATTTTGTTTATAGTGTATAAAATTATTTAAATGAAAAAAAAAGTAGCAGTAATTATAGGGGCTCGTGGTATAGGAGATTTAATTTATCATTTACCACTTTTAAGATCTTTGCATAAAAGTTATAATGAAAAACTATTAATTTTATCAAATAGAGTCAACAAAGCAGCTAAGGTATTTAAAGATGAAATTTTTTATAAAAAAATAATTTATTTTGATAATGACCGACTTAATTTATTTAGATCAATTATAAAATCTATCAAATTTAGAAATTATTTGAATAAATTTCAATTGGACCAAATTATACTTACCTCAAATGCAAGAAGACTAGTTTTGCCAACATTGTTAAGCAATGCAAAAAAAAAGATTTTTTTTGGTATCAAAAGTCCATATTTAGTAAAAGATAGAAGTCTTGATCATTTAACAATCTCTGAGAGATTAATTAGATATACTCGTGATCTCAAATTACCAAAAAAAATAAATAATTTTTATTTAAAAAATAATAAAATTAATAATCAAAATCATATTTTTATAAGTGTTGACTCTCATCATGATCAAAACAATTGGCCATTAAAAAATTATCTAGAAATTATTAATAAATTAAATTCAAAGTTCAAAATATTTTTAAATTTTAGCCCAAATAAAAAATATTTTTTGAATTTTTTTCTTAAAAACAAAATCAAAATAAAAAACATAGTTTTTACGCACAATAAAGATATTTCTGAAATTATTGAGATCATCAAAGGATGTAAAATTATAATTGGCAATGAGTCTGGCCCAGTGTGCTTGGGTGCTTCTTACAAAAAAATTGTACATGCAATTTATATACCTTTACATACAAAACCAGAGAGTCAAATAATCTATAAAAAAAATAAATATTATAATACTTCTAAAATTAGTGACAAAATGATCATAAAAAAAATTATCAACTCTATAAATAAATGATCATTGGCGGAGAGAGCGGGATTCGAACCCGCGAAAGAGTTTCCTCTTTACACGCTTTCCAAGCGTGCTGATTAAACCGCTCTCACATCTCTCCTTAGTATGATAAGTTTATTATACTTTAAAATTAATTTTTGAATCAAAATAATAAATGAAAATTTACGATTGTTTTTTATTTAACGATGAAAATCATATTTTAGAAGTTAGAATTAACGAATTAAAAGACTTCGTTGATTATTTTATAATAATAGAATTTGGTGAGAATCATCAAGGTAAAAAAAAAGGTAAGAAAATTAATAAAGAAATACTGAAAAAATTCAAAAAAAAAATAAGATATTATTATTTTGAAAGTTTTAATAAAAAACTCACAGTTTGGGAAAAAGAAAATTTCCAAAGAAATAAAATTAATGATGGAATTTTTGATGCAGCCCCAAATGATGTGATAATTGTTTCAGATGTTGATGAAATACCAATTTTAAAAAATATTGATTTTTCTAAAATTAACAATCAAGTATTTGCTTTTTCGCAAATTAATTCAATTTATAAATTAAATTTGTATAGAGAACAAGTAGAATGGACTGGTTCAAAACTTTGTTTGAAAAAATATTTAAAATCTCCGCAATGGCTGCGTTCACTTAAAGTCCATAAGAAATATAATTTTTTAAGAATAGATAAATTATTATCAAAAAATTATTATCGAAAATTTAAAATAATTAAAAATGGAGGATGGCATTTTGGTTGGCTTAGAAGTGCTGATCAAATTGTAGATAAAATAAATTCATATGCTCATACAGAATTTAATACAATAGAAAATAATAAAAAAGAATATATAGAAAACTGTATAAAAAATAAAATTGTATTTTTTGATAAAAATGAAAAACTAACCTTCAAAAATAAAAATTTTAATTTACCAAAATATATTACTGACAATATAGATAAATATTCTCAATGGATATTAACAGAATAATTTTAGTTAATAAAAAATTATTTTTTTTCAAATAAAATATCACTATAAAATATTTTTTTTGAGAAATAGCTTATGTTTTTAAAATGAATTTTCTTAAATTGATTTGGTTTTGAAAAAACAATTTTATATCCATTTCTCAAAAAAAAATCATAAAAGTATTTTTTATTAAATATAAATAAATAATTAATGTGAGGTAATACGTTAAGCTGTTTAACAACAATCTTTTCTTGTAAATTATTTTTATTTGTAAATAAAATAATTCCGCTAAAAAGAATATACTTACAATTAATTGATACTAAAAAGTCTAAAATTTTTTTATAATTATTACTGTAACCAAGTGAGCTTCCAAAAAAAGCAAAATTAAATTTATGATCTTTAGAGATTATTTTATCTATAACTTTAATATTTCTTAGTTTTTTAATATTTATAATTTTTTTTATAATTTTTCTTTTTTGTGAGATATCAAAATAATAGTATATCAAATTTTTATTCCTGGAAACTTCTAAAAATGTATTGATATCTCCAGCGCCAAAATCCAATAGATGAATTTTTTTTAAATTAATTTTATTAATTAAATAATTTAATTTAATAAAACTATTTTTAGATATAAAATCTTTTTTATTAAAATTCTCTAAAATAAATTTTTGATACTTGTAACTAAAAGTTGAAATATAGTTACTTGTTGGAAGTTTTTTCTTATCTGTTAAACAAAAGTAACTTGAAAATAGATATTTTCTAATTTTTTTTTTTAAAAAAAAAGGCAGAGAGTCAAAATATACGCTTGCAAAAAAATTATTTATAAATTTTTTTATCAAATTTTTGGCCTTCTAATTGATGGTTTGTTCAAATATGAAAAAAATAGGCCACTTATTCTCTCATAATATAAATTTTTTTTTTGATTAAATAAAATTGTATAAATTATTAATTTGAAGAAACCCGATATAAAGTGTGGCAAAGTTTCAGCATATGCTTTTATAACCCCAAAATTTTTTTTAAAATAATAAAATTTTGACCACATATAATGCCAATTTCTATTTAATTCTATATCTGTATTCATTCTTTTATCTATAGAGCTTCCTCCCTGGTGATAAGCAAAAACATTTTTTAACAAGAATATTTTTTGATTGTTTTTTTTGCATTGTTTAAAAAGATCATATTCCTCCCAATACAAAAAAATTTTTTCATCAAATTTTATGTTAAATTCTTTAAGTTTATCTTTATTAAAAAGCATTATTGCTCCTTGAACATAATTCATTTCAACAAATTCATTATTTTGTTTAAAATCTGCTTTATATTTATAATCATTAATTGCATATTTATAACCTTCTAAGCTTGGAGCAATAACTGCAAAATTTTCAATTTTTGAAACCATTTTAAATAAATTTTCCAAAAAATTTTTTGGTAATACTGTATCCAGATCCAGGTATAAAACATATTTACTATTTGCTTTTTCTAAACCAAAATTAATACCTTGACCATTACCATAATTATTATTTAAAAAAATTTTTATTTTTTTTTTTAAAAAATTTTTAATTTTTTTTTTTTTAAAATTTTTTGAATTATCAATAATAATTATTTGAACATCTTCAGGTATTGATGACAAACATTTATTTAATACTTGATAATCAGGATTAAACGAGACTAAAATAATTGTTATATCAAAACCCATTTTAATAATATTTTTTTTTAGAAATGTTTTTATAACTACTTAATGATAAATCTTTTTTTGATATTATGGGTTTTTTTATCTTCCACCTAATATTTAAGTCGATATCTTTATAATAAATACCAGATTGTAGTTTTTTATCGTATGGCCAACTCAAAAAATAAATTACAATATTTTCTTTGTTGTAACATTCATAACCATGAGCAAAACCAGGTGGTATCAATAAACAGTCATGTTCTTTCAATCTAAATTTAAATTTTTTTTTATTTTTTAAATTTATGCAATAATCTGTTATCATTCCTCTTAAAATATATAATATTTTAAATTCAGGTTTTGTTCTAAAATGCAAACCTCGTATTACATTTTTTTTAGAAATAGATATAATTGAGTGGTTAAAATTCAAATTGATATTTTTTTTACTAAATATTTCCGATAAAAAGCCTCTTTTATCGATAAATTTTTTAGTTCTAAATTTAAATGGCTGGTTTAATCTCAATTCTTTCATTTTTTTGAAACAAATTTATTTCCTTAATTACTCTTTTAACATCATCATTTTTCAAAAATGGGTGCATTGGTAATGACAACACTTGATTTGAATATTTTTCTGAATTATTCAAATCCTTTTTATTTTTTTTAAACATTTTGTATGGTGCCATCTTGTGAATAGGATTTTGATAATGTATACCTGTTAAAATTTTTTTTTTTTGAAGATACTTAATCAATTTTTGTCTTTTACTTGTTTTTATTACCAATAAGTGAAAAACATGATTTTTATTGAAAGATTTTTTTATAAAAAGACCATCAAAATATTTTTTTGCTATATTTTGTCTTTTTTTAATCCAATTTTTTAAAAAGGATAATTTTAAATTTAGAATTGTTGCCTGAATATTATCTATTCTTGAGTTATATCCATGAATATTAGAATAATACTTTCCAAATTTTTTATGTTTTTTATTTTTTGTCTCTAATCCATAAAAACTGAGTTGTTTTAAAATGTTTAGTTTTTTTTTACTTTTGCAAACTATAAAACCGCCATCACCATAAGCACCCAATATTTTAGTTGGATAAAATGAAAAACACCCAAAATCTCCAAAATTTCCGCATTTTTTGTTTTTATATTTTGCACCTAAAGATTGAGCGCAATCCTCTATAATTTTTAAATTATTTTTTTTTGCTATTTCTATAATTTTATCCATGTTGCAAACTTTTCCATATAAATGCACCGGGATAATTGCTTTAGTTTTTTTGGTAATTTTCTTCTCAATATCCTTTGTATTAATCAAACAATCTTCATTTACATCAACAAATACAGGTTTTGCTCCAGTACTTACGATTGCTGAAATGGTTGGGATTGCTGTTAATGAAACGGTAATAATTTCATCTCCTTCTTTAATGCCCAATGCTTTTATTGACAAAATAAGTGCATCAGTTCCATTTTTTACCGCTAATCCAAATAAAGAGTTATTAAATTTTAAAAAATTTTTTTCAAATGTTTCAAGTTCTGTTCCAAAAAAAATTTTTCCAGAAGTAAGAGTTTTGTCTATTTTAGAAAAAAGCTTTTTTTTTTTTAAAAATTTGTATTCTTGTCTATAATCCCAGAAATTAATTGTTCTCATATTTTTATCTAAATTAATGATTTTAAATAACTTGAATAATCACTGTTTCCAAGGTTGTTAATAGTTTTAAGTAGAGTTTTTTTATTTATCCATTTTTTCTTAAAAGCTATCTCTTCTATACAGCCAACTTTATAATTTTGTCTTTCCTCAATTATTTGAATAAAATTACTGCAAGATAAATTATCTCTAAAAGTCCCTGTATCGAGCCAAGCGCTTCCTCTGCCCAATTCTTCATAATATAATTTTTTTTCTTTTCTATACAAATTTAATAAATCGATTATTTCTGTTTCATTTCTTTTTGAAGGCTTAAGCACTTTAACTTTTTTGATTACTTCTTGATCAAAAACATAAAGACCAGTTATTGCTAAATTGGAATATGTTTTATTTGGTTTTTCTCTTAATCTAATTATCTTTTTGTTTTTTATTTCTACAACACCAAATGATCGGGTATTTTTTACAGGATACGTAAAAATTTTTGCACCTTTATTAAAACGATTCAAGCTCTCATTTATAATATGAATTAGTCCTTGACCATAAAAAATATTATCTCCTAAAATTAGTATTGAGCTTTCATTTTTAATAAATTTTTTTGCAAGTTTAAAAGACTCTGGGATTCCATTTGGGTTTTTTTGTATCTTGTATTTAATATCAATACCTATTCTTTTTCCATTACCCAAAAGACTCTTGAAAGATTTTTCGTCTGATTTATTTATTATAATCAAGATTTCTCTTATATTTAACAACATCATAAGAGAAAGAGGGTAATAAATTAAGGGTTTATCATAAATTGGTAACAAATGCTTATTAATGCTTAGTGTTAATGGCTTTAAACGGGATCCAGTTCCACCAGCCATAATAATAGCTTTTCTTATCATTTAAATCCTAATCTCTCACCTTTATATTTTTGTTTAGTATATTGGATCCATTTTTTATTTTTTATATACCAGCTGATAGTATTTTCTAAACCTTTGTCTAAATCAACTTTAGCCTGCCAGTTTAACTCTTTTTGAATTTTATTTGAATTAATTTTGTATGACAAATCATGACCTGGTCTATCATTTACGTATTGAAAGTAATTTTTTTTAATAGAGATTTTAAACTTTGATTTAAAAATTTTTTTTATTTTCTTTATCAAAAATAAATTAGATATTCTATTTTCAGACCCTACATTATATGTATTATTAATTTTTCCATTTTTGTAAATTTTTTCTATTGCCCGACAAAAATCTAGTACAAAAATCCATTCTCTTCTATTCTTTCCATTTCCATAAACTGGTATTTTTTTATTTTCCAATAAACTTAAAATAATTGTAGGTATAAATTTTTCTGTAAATTGATAAGGCCCATAATTATTACAACATCTGATATTAATAAACGGCATACCAAAGGTTTTATTATACACTCTCAAAAAGAGGTCTACGCAGGCTTTTGAAGCAGCATATGGTGAATTTGGAAGCATTGGAAAATTTTCATCGCTTGGTACTCGATTTATAGTGCCATATACCTCATCAGTTGAAATATTTATAAATTTACCAGTAAATAATTTTTTTTTAGATAGAAAACTTATTAGATCTATAAATGCTAAACTACTGCTAACGTTTTCTAAAATAAAATTTTTTGAATTATTTATTGATCTATCTACATGACTTTGTGATGCAAAATTAAAGACTCCTGTAATATTATTTTTTTTAAAAATATTTTGAACAGCCTTAGTATTTTTTATATTTTTTTTTATTAACAAATAATTTTTTTTTCTTGAGTAATCAATAAATTTTTCTGGTACAGATGAATAACTTTGATAATCTAAATTTATGACATCATAATTTTTTTTTAAAAGATAGTTTATAAAATTAGTACCTATAAAACCTGACCCACCTGTTACTAAGATTTTATTTTTCATTAAAAATAATTTTGTTAAATTTAGTAACATTCATTGACTGATCATTATTTCTTGTTAAAGCTTTTCTCATTTTAATATTTTTGTTAAATTTTTTTGCAAAATTATAAATTGATTGTCTTTTACCTCCGACGTTTATGATACCTTTTTTGTTAATAATTTTACTAAAAGATTTGGCGAATTCATCATGAAACATGAAATTACTTATCACATTAGTAAACGCAGATTTATGAATAAATGGCTTCTCAGTCATAGAAACTCTAACTATGAGTGAGTTTTTGTACATTCTTACAGCTGACTCTGCTCCTAATTTTGACCAACCATATTTATTGAATGGTAATAACGCATCGTGTTCCCTGTAAGGGCCTTTGACACATGGATAAACATAGTTTGTGGAAATATAAATAAGTTTTGTTTTATTGATATTACAAGCCCTAACAATATTTGATGTTCCTATTATATTAAGTTCTATACTTTTATTTATATCTTTTTCATGATCGACCATTGGTCTTGACATTCCGGCTAAGTGCACCAGGATATTTATTTTTTTTCTTTTAAGATATTTGTCAACAGCTTTAAAATTAAGAATATCTAAATCATTTTTTTTTAGGTAAAAAATATTATTACCATTAAAAAAATTTTTTAAGATAGATGCAAATCTACCTTTTCCACCTGTTACAGCAATTTTTTTTCTATAGCTCAACATGTGAAAACCACTTTCCACCTTTTTTGACAAATTCCAACTCTTTGTCAAAAATTTCTTTTTTGTGATTCCATGCAAATAGATAAGCTATATCAGGATAATTATTTTTAAATTCTCTATAATCTTTAATAGGAATATGTGTACCAGGAGTATACTTTCCAATTTTATCGGGGGTGGTATCATAAATACAATCTATGATTTCAGAGTTTAAATCACAAAAATTTAATATTGTAGTACTTTTTGAAGTTGCTGCATAACCTGAAATTCTTAATCCTTGATTTTTAAAATAATTTAATTTTTCAAGAATTTTTTTTTTAGATTTTAAGCAATTTTCTTTAAAACTTAAAAGTCCCTCGTATGTATTAATTTTTTGTTTATGCTCATGCTCAATATAATCGTTGACACTTTTTTGAATTGGGTATTCATCTTTTCTTGCAATAACATATCTCATAGAACCACCGTGCGTTAATTGAGGCAAAACATCAATCAAATCATAATTAAAAAGATCAAAAATCTTTTTAATAGATGAAACTGAAAAAATATAAACGTGCTCATCATAAATCTGATCATAAGAAACTTTTGAAACCATTGATCCAAGATAAGGCTCTTCGAATATAAAAACACCTTTTTTAGATAACAAATTATCAATGTTTGTAATTAAAGAGTTTAGATCTGGTATATGACAAATAACATTTGCTGCATAAATAATTTTTGTATTTGATAAAAATTTTTTTGATAACTCATTTTTAGAAGAAAAAAAATCTGGAATAACATTTAAATCTTTTTTTTGTGCTATTTTTGCAACATTAGTGGATGGTTCAAATCCCAATGAACTTTCTTTATTTTCAAAAAAATTTAACATCGTTCCATCATTGCATCCAATTTCAATAATTAAATCATTATAATCATTTAAATATTTTTTTTTTATAAAATCTGAAAATTTTTTAAAATGACTAATCATGTGTTTTGAACTACTAGTTAAAAACGGGTATTTAGAGTTAAACATTTGCTCAGGTTTTGGGTGCTCTAAAAGCTTAAGCAATGAGTAATCATCATTAAATCCAATTTTCATTTCATAAAAAAACTCGTTATCAAAATCTTTTTTACCTACAAAATTATTCGCAATTGGCATTTTACCAAACGTCATTAATTCTTGATCATTTTTATTATTAATCATTTTTTAAAGCTGAAAATTTTTTTAATGTATTTCTTATTTCATTTTTTATTTTAGGGTCAAAATTTAAGCCAGATTTTTTTATTTTAACACATGAAACTTTATATGAAAGTTGGTTCATAATCTTAGAATTTGTAAGTTTTATTTTTGGTTTATAGCCACATGAATTAATATCATTAATAATTTCTTTAACGGTCTTGTTTTCTGTCAAAATATTAAATATATCATTTGGTAAGAATTTTCTCTCGAGTATAAATTTAAATGTTTTAAAAGCATCTGAAAGTGCTAAATAAGGCCTGTATTGATTCATTGCGGTTTTCCAAACAGGAACAGGTTTATTAATGATTGTATTAAAACAAAATTTATTGACAGCTGTATGAAATCGCATACCTTGTGAAAATCCGGCTATAGTACCAAATCTGAGAGAGATATATCTCATTTTTTTTGAATTCATTTTTAACATTTTCTCCTCTTTAAGTTTAATTTCTGCATACGGAGACTGTGGTTTTAAATTTTTTGATTTTTCATCAACTTCAAGACTTTGGTCTCCATAAACACTTGTTGAAGAAATATGTATTAATCCCGCCTTATTTTTTAAACAATATTTTAGAATATTTTTAAAAGAACCCAAATTGTTTGAAATATATTTTTTTTCATTTCCAACACTATTTTGAGCATCAGTAGTTGATGCCAAATGCAGAACTATATCAACTTTGGGTGTTTTGCTAATAAAACTTTTATGACTTACATCATTAAATATAAAATAAGTTTTTTTTTTACTTTTTCTAATATTTGATAAAACAATAAATTTATTATTAGAGTTATTATCAAGTAAGTAAATTTTTTTTAGACCATTTATTTTTTCAATTTTACTTACTAAATAAGACCCTATATGACCTAAACATCCTGTTATAAGAAGTTTCATTTTATAAATTTTTAAAATTATATATATAGTCTTTTGTATCGTACTCTTCTGAACAAAATACTAAAATTAAATTATCTTTTGTAGAAAACTTTATTTTCAACCATTTTTTTGGCTTAACAATAATTCCAAATTTATTTTTAGAACTAAGATGTATTTTTTCAATTTTTTTTTTATCTTTAACTTCAATTATTGACTTCCCTTTTAACACCACTAATGCTTGAATACACTTTTTGTGAGCGTGATTTCCTCTAATTGTTTTATTTCTTCCTGAAATTAAAAAAACTCTTTTCACTTTAAAATTAAAATTGTTTTTGAATGAAATCGGCAATAAAGATCCCTTATTATCTAATATGATTTTGTACTTAAACTTTTCCATTAAAAATTAATTATTTTTCCTTATTAATTTTCAAAACACCAATAAAAGCTTCTTGAGGAATTTCAACCCTTCCAAATTGTTTTGATCTTGCTTTTCCTTTTTTTTGTTTTTCTAACAATTTTCTTTTACGATCAGTTGCACCACCACCATGGATTTTTGTTAAAACATCTTTTTTGAACCCTTTAATTGTTTCTCTTGCAATAATCTTTCCTCCTATAGCGGCTTGAACAGGTATCATGAAATTATGTCTTGGAATTAAA
>Ga0181552_10003104_pt1 | contig 11918 bp, 10 predicted proteins | sample 011ome_18_FD_130583 | JGI IMG/M metagenome (GOLD analysis project Ga0181552, IMG submission 130583) | Coastal salt marsh microbial communities from the Groves Creek Marsh, Skidaway Island, Georgia - 011501BT metaG (megahit assembly) | ecosystem: Environmental > Aquatic > Marine > Intertidal...
TGGCAGCTGAGGCGTGAGCGCTCCGGGTCGTAGTGCTCGGCGTATTGCAGCAACATCAGCTCGGCTTGATCTCGCTCTGGCAGCTTAGCCATCCACTCGGGTTCGATCAGCACATGACAGGTGGCACAGGAGGTGCAGCCCCCGCAGATGGCCTCGACGCCAATATCTTCCTCGTACAGCACCTGCATGAGTGTGTCGTGCCCAGCACCCTGCGTGACGGTTCTCAGCTCTCCCTCGCGGGTGGTGACATTCACACTGATGGATTCACTCATGTTTACTGCTCTCCTTACTCTTGTTGATGGCGGGATCTGCGGTGATACCCAGACCCAGGCCTCCGTCGATATCAATCATGGCGCCCGTGACCCACTCGGCGCAGATCAGGTAAGCCATCGCTTCTGCGATTTCTTCTGTGGTGCCGATCCGGCCCAAGGCGTGCAAGTCTGACATCCCTTCCAGCCTTTGCAATGCGGTTTCATCGTCCATAAGCCCCGCGCGTTGGTTGATTTCGGTGAACACCGCGCCGGGTAATAAGCAGTTGACGCGAATCTTTTGCTCGCCCAGTTCAGCCGCGAGCACGCGGGTCAAACCCTGCACTGCCGCCTTGGTGGCGGCATAGGGGGAAGCACCAGGAAACGCGCGGCGGGTATGAATTGAGCCGACGAATATCACCGCGCCTTGCTGTTGCGCAAGACTGGGTGTGCACAGGCCAGTCAGCATCATGGCTGCAATCACATTGGTGTGAAACACTTCCTGCAAGGCGGCTTCATCCAGTTCAGTGATCGCGCCTCGATACATATTGCCTGCGTTATTCACCAGTGCATCAAGTTGGCCGCCATGATGGAGCGCTGCTTCCAGTAGTTTTTCTCGATCAACCGCGGCGGTGATGTCAGCTGCTACGGCGTGGCAGGCGTCGCCCAATTCAGCCGCCGCCGCTTGAATCTTGTCTTCACGACGACCACAAATCGTGACTTTTGCGCCGCGCTCAATGCAGTGCCGCGCCGTGCCTAATCCGATACCCGAGCCGCCGCCTGTGACGAGTATCGACATGCCTTCGAGAGATTTCATTGCACATCAGCCTTGTCGAGTGCCCAGCTCACCGTGTCACGGAGTAGCTGAGCGTGAGCGGGGTGAGACAGCGATTCGCTATCGTGGCCCAATGCGTTATAGACCACGCGGCCCTTGCCGACAGTATGAGACCAGACGATGGGTTGCGATGTTGGCATGGCTGCGCTGCGGCCATAGGCCAGCACCTGAGCCCCTGGCTCGAGAAGCAGGTCGGTATAGAGCTCATCGTGCACCTCAAAGGGTGTCAGATGTGCCAGCCTAGCGCTCTTGTCAGGTGTCACAGTGATTGTCTCAGGCGCCGGATGCCAGCTGGTGCCCCACACCCAGCCGCCACCTAAGAGTGATCCCCACTCTGGCCAATCTGAAAAACAGATGCTTGCGGTGTGGACACCGAGGAGCGCTCCCCCCGCTTTCAGATACGTGTCCAGGCCAATCCGGGTCTTGCTTGGAGGAGAGTATGCTTCCGCGTCGCGGTACGGGTCGTACTTCTCGCCGATCATTTCCCAGCGCAATGCATTGATAGTCAACAGGTCGACTGGGTTGTCAGCGAGGCTGGCGATGCCGGCATCGATATCGGCCTCGATGCGTGATTCGATGCCGAGCGGTGCCAGTGCCGCTGCGAGGGCTTCAGCCGATGCGTGAAAGTCGTGGAAGATGCCGCCGACGAGAATCAGATTTTGCCGAGTAGATGTCATTCGCGTGGGAGGTGGGCCATGACGCTGGTGGAGACGCCGCCGTCTACCACCAGTTCATGACCGGAGATGTATTTCGCGCCCTCGGAGTCGAGAAAGAGAACGGCTTCTGCGATATCCGCTGCTTCGCCCAAAGTACGCAGCGGCACGCCGCCGCCTCGCACCGCACGCACTTTTGGGTTCTCAAAAATCGGCTTGGACATGCCCGCGTCGATCATGCCGGGAGCGATGGCGTTGACGCGGATCCCTTTTGGACCCCATTCAATCGCCATGGCCTGAGTCATGTTGGCCATGGCAGCTTTAGTAGGGCCGTACATGCCGACTCCTGGTGCGGGATGAATACCATTAATGGATGTAAAGTTGATGATATGCCCAGACCCTCGTTCCATCATGGCGGGTGCAATCTCCCGGGCGCAAAAACAGCTCCCCAGCAGATTCACATTGACCACGTCAATGTAGTCTTGCACTGACTGCGCTTCCATCGCGCCGAAGCGCACGATCCCGGCGTTGTTCACCAGAAGGTCCGGCGTCTCGCCGAAGGCTTCGAATGCTGCGGCGATCTGTTCCGGGGAAGTGACATCGGCTTCGACACCCACCGCATTGTTGAGCTCAGATGCGGTCTGTGCGACGCGCTCGGCGCCCAAATCAAAAATGCCGATGCGATAGCCCGCCTCACTCAGACGACGTGCAACGTCAGCGCCCAAGCCGGCGGCTCCGCCCGTGATCACTGCTGTTCTCATGTTGGCCTCGCTTTTTATACGTTCTGGTGACAGAGGTGACGGTTTATTTTGAGCGGTCCCAAGCCGCCACTCATGTAACTGGCCCGTTTCTGCGGGGCTTAAGGAGTGAGTCCCATCGACTGCACCAGCTCCTTGGTCAGGATGCGCTCCGAATACTCGCTCACCCGCCAGCCAGGCAATTGCCAGTCCTTGGGCAGGGGTGTGCTGGTGTCGATCAGCCGGCCGTCCTTGATGATGTGGCGGAACCGGTCGGCGTCTCCGAGCTGAGTGATATGGGTTTCGGGCTCACCGTCAAAAATCAGGATGTCGGCAAGATAATCGGGTTTGATGCAGCCCAGTTCGCCTTCCAGCTTAAGCGCTCGGGCACCTTGCTCGGTGGCGCTGTTAATCGCTTGCAAGGGCGTCATGCCCAGATCTTCGACAAAAACCTGAAGCTCGCGGTAGTGCCAGTCACCGTAGGGCGTCAGGCTGAAGCCGCTCTCGCTGCCGGTCGCGAGTGGCACGCCGGCGTCAAAGGCCGCGCGCAGAGTCCCGACGCTCTCGGTAATTTCGGCGCGAAAGACGTCTCGAAGAGTCTCATCGGAGCCAATTGCGGCGCCAAAGTCCGCCAAGTTAGCTTGAAACGTAAAAGTGGGCACCAACGGCACTTTGCGGTCCACCACGGCCTTTAACGCCTCGTCATCCATATAGGTGGCGTGCAGGATCATGTCGAAGCCAGCGATGGCGGCATCTCGCGTGCTGGTGGCGTTGCGGCAGTGGCCGACCACCGGAATGCCAAACTGGTGTGCGGTGTCACAAACGAGCTTGAGCTCGTCCAGCGTCCAGGTGGAGATTTCCCCGCCTTCCTTGCCGGGCCGAATCGGTAATCCACTGACGTGCACTTTGATCCAGTCGACGCCCATTTTAATCTGCTTGTGGATCTCTTTAACGATCTCATCGGGCGTATGCACAATCCGCGCGTAGCCCCGGGTACCCTCGTCAGGCAGCAGTCTTGCAGCCGTGCCGCCCACGCAATTGATCAGCACGTTGCCGCCGGTTGTCATTCTCGGCCCTTCGATGACGCCGCCCTCGATGGCATCGCGGAGGTCGACGCCAACATCAAATACGCAGTCCGCATCAAAGAAACTGGTGAAACCGGCCCGAAGCACCTTTTGTGCATTGACCCCAGCGACTAGCGCAGCCAGGCCATAGCGGCGGTGAAAGAACAGCTCATCGTTGCTGTTAGGGTGGTCAAAACTGATGTGACAGTGGCTATCGATCATGCCCGGCATTACGCGGCATCCTGAGGCATCGATTTTTTCGACTGTCGCATCGGCGTGGCAGCTGGCACCCGCGTCGGCGCCCACGGCGACAATGCGATTGCCGTTGATCAGGACATCGCCGGTGTATGGGTCTGACCCAGTCCCATCGATAATGAGTCCATTTTGAATCAGGGTGAGGGCTTCGCTCATATCTGGTGCTCCTTGATGAGCCCGGAGGGGTAGAAGTCGGCGTGAGAAGTCTTGTTGAGTGCAATAAAACGCATCAATGCATCCCCTTGCTCAAGGGTATGGCGTCGTATTTCGTCCCGGGCCGCCTCGGCGTCGCCTGCAAAGATAGCGGAAATGATGACGTCGTGATCAGCTTGGTTCTTTTGTAAACGCCCCGGGGCGACGACTTGAAAGCGACGATAGGGCAGGACCCGGAGCGATAACCATTCGGTGGTGTCAATCAGTACGGTATTGTGACAGCCCTGCACCAGTCGCTGGTGGAAGGCAAAGCCGAGATCAGCGTATTCGTTGGGATCTCCTTCACTGCGGAGATTCTCGGCGGCGGCTTCGTGGATTTCTATCAGTGCACTTTTCTCAGAAGAGGACATACGCGATGTGCTTAAGAACACCGCTGCACCCTCGAGCTCTGAAAGTGCTTCAAACAGCTCTAGCAATGCGGCCGGGTCAAGCTGTGCCACAACCGCCCGTTTGTGCGCCTGCTTGGTGATCAGTCCGGCCTGTGCCAGCTGCGTAATAGCCTCTCTGACAGGCGTCCGCGACACGCCAAATCGGGTGGCGAGGCGACCCTCCTCAAGGGCATCGCCTGGCGCCAATTGACCGCCGAAAATGTCGCGTTCGATCGCCAGGCGCACGGTGTCGGCTTGTGTGGGTTCACGTTCCGTCATGATGGTGCCCTCACGTGACTTGCTCCGGGGCCAATGAGGATGGGATAGCGACCCCAGTTGGGCCGCTCTGTCCCGGCGTCAGCAGTGGGTGGATTGGCAGGATCTGGCCGGGCGTCGTGTTGCATGAGATTTTTCAGCAGGTTGGTCAGCGTGCCAAGGTGGGGCGTGTCACCGTCGGCTTTGCTATCGCCCAAGCCGCCCGCAATATCCCGGCCGAAGCAGGTATGAATACCAATGCCAAAACTCAGGCCGAAGGGCGGTATGCGATCCATGAGTTTTCGGTGCGGATTGAAGTGCTCAGCGTCCTGGCCGAACAGCGGCGCCTCCAGATTCGCTGACATCAAGTCAATCATAACGCTGTCACCCGCAGCGATATCGGTGCCGTCGGGTAGCGAAAATGCCTCACTTGCAGTGCGCCAGGCGACGGGGCTGGCAGGATGCAGCCGCAGGCTCTCATGCACACAACGCTGGAGAAAATGATCATCGGCCATGAGCCGGTCACGGTCCTCCGGGTGGCCAAGACACCACTCATTGATTTCATGAAAGCTATGCGTCAGTGCATTGGCTGAACTGTGCGAGCCGGCCTGCATAAAGAAGGCCACCTCGCGCAGGATCATATTGTCATCCAAGTCCTGTTCGGCGCGATTGGCCAGAAGCACGGTAAGAATGTCTCTGGGCACTGCGTCCTCAGTCAGACTGCCTTCGCTGAGCTGTTGCAGTAGCGCCTCGCGTCGAGATCTGGATGGCTGCAGAAACTGCTCATTAAACTGCGCCAGTGCCGCTGCGACCTCCTGGCGCACGGTGTCCTTGTCTCGGGTCGAATGAAAGAGCGTTGCTCCCTCGCCGAATTTGCGTGTCAACGCCACCAGTGTATCGGTCTCTGCTTCGGAGCCCTCGGGTCGATCAATTCCGGCTATATCCGCGCTGAGGTTGATATTGACCCTGAAACCGAACTCCGGGAGGTCAAGGTGCCCGCGAGTGAGGTAGGGCGCTAAGGTTCGCTTCAGTGTGGTGGGGTAGACCTCGCGCTCGTAGTAGCGCGCAAAATCCCGGCGGAAGAGTCTCCACTCGATGGCGCGGCGGCAGGTATGTGCCTCGCCGTGTAGCGTCAGCAACACACGTTCCATCAGCACATCACACTCACTGTACATGGACTGTACGAGGCGCCGGTCGCACAGCGCCTGATGGACATTTTGGTAGCCGCTGACGCGGGCAGGGACATTCATGTGATCAGAACAGCACCGGATAAATTGCCCAGACATCGCGCTCTGAGGCCTCGATTTTTTGCGGCGCCTTGTCTGGGTTGGGTCGCATACCGCGCTCGACGAGCTCTTTGATAATCAGCGTGATGGTGCCGAACTGATGGTTATCAGGCTTAGGCGATTCTCCGTCTCGCAGCACGGTGCCCGCGACGAGATTCATGCCCAAACAGACATGCATGCCACCGCCAAAGGACAAGCCGGCGGGGCTGATCCGTCCTTGAACGGAACGCAATGGATTAAATTCCGCCGCGTCCTCGCCAAAAACACTCGTGTCGCGGTTAGCGGTCTGCAGGTCGACGACGACTTTGTCGCCCTGTGGCACCACGCGCCCGTCAGCGAGAGTGATCTCGGCTTCGGCGCGACGCCAGGCTTCCGGGCTGGAGGGGTGCAGTCGCATGCTCTCTAAAACAAAGCGCTGTAGCTGATGTGCATCGGCAGCGACGTCTGCTGGCGTCTGGTCCTGACGTTCGCACCAGTTAAAGAGTTCATTAGTGGCGTGGACCAGCGTATGCACGGAGGTGTGTGAGGCCGCCAGATAGAAGAAGGCTACCTCTCTCACCATCAGTTCATCCGGCATAGAGAGCTCTGCATCGTGCATGAGCAGGATGGTGAGGATATCCCTGGGCAGATCTTCTTCGCTCAGGGTGCCCGCTCGGTATTGTTCCAGCAGCGCCAGGCGTCGGGCGCGAGAGGGCAGAAAGAAGCGCTCACGAAATTCATCGATCGCTTCTCGAATCTCTTGAAAGATGGGTTCCCGGTCGCCCTTGAATTGGCCAATTGTTGCGGCCTGACCCAACTGAATCAGCAAGCGGTGTTGGGCGTCTGCTTCCTCGACGGTGCCATCAACGCGGTCGATCCCGGCGAACGATAGCGAGAGGTGCACCATGATGCGGTATCCCAGCTCCTTGAGGTCCAAAGACGAATCGGTGAGGAATTGATCCAGGGTCTCACTGAGGAGGCCGGGAAAGGCCTCGTTTTCATATACTCGAAAGAAATTTTTGCGAAACAACTGGCTCTCTACGGAGCGTCGTTGCCTGTGCTCGTCACCATGGAGCGTCACCAGCACCTTATCCATTAGGATCTTGCCCTCGTCATACAGCGATTGTTTGAGGTCGGTGATCCTCAGTGCATGCTCGACATCGTGATAGGCGCTCACGCGGTGAATTTCCATGGTGGTTCCCCTAAATGTGGAGTGGTCTGGCGGTGCGACGCCAGATCGCTGCTGCCTTGGTGTATGCAATATAGAGAAAAGTGTACACACTTTGATACGCGCTCACCAGCAGTTTGAACGCGCCGAATCGCGCGAACTATTGAGCTGAGCGGCCGAAAACCGACATGCCGCTCAACCCTTTAACAAACGCGTCTGCGATGTCATATTGTCGGCACAGGTGCATTACCCGAGGAGAAGTCATGAAACTGGAAGTGAACGGTAATGAGGTCGAGATCACCAGCGAAGCCGACACCCCCTTGCTTTGGGTGCTGCGTGACGAGTTAGGTCTGGTAGGCACCAAGTATGGATGCGGTATTGCGCAATGTGGCGCTTGCACGGTGCACTTGGAAGGTCGCGCGATTCGTTCCTGCGTGACCCCTGTCTCGGCGGTTGCTGGTAAACGGATTCAAACCATCGAAGGGCAGGCCAGCGATCAAGGTTTATCTCCCGTTCAACAAGCGTGGCTCGAGACCGATGTTGCGCAGTGCGGTTACTGCCAATCAGGACAAATTATGGCTGCAACCGCATTGCTGTCATCTAACCCGAGTCCAAATGACGCAGATATCGACGCAGCGATGGCCGGCAATATCTGCCGATGCGGCACTTACCCCCGAATAAGAAAAGCCGTGCACCTAGCGGCTGCATTGATGTCAGAGGAGCAGGGCGCATGAGTGAGCACCTGACAACAGGTTCAATGAGCCGTAGACGTTTTGTGCAGAGCAGCGGGGCATTACTGTTTGCTGCGCAGTGCCCGGTGGGTCTGTCTCGCAAAGCTTATGCGAGTGGTGCCGGCGCTATGATGAACAGCTTTGTGCGCATCGACCCCAGCAACGTGATTACGATGCTGGCAAACAATTCTGAGTTTGGTAACGGCGCCTACACGGTCATGAGCATGATGTTGGCGGAAGAGCTCGACGTCGATTACCGCAGTATCGCGCTGGAGGCAGCGCCAACGACGCCCGAGTATTACTCGCCGCTGTTTCGGGAGTATTTGACCGCCGGGTCTGTCACCACCGGCAGTACTTTTATGCCGATGCGCACCGCGGGCGCCAAGGCACGAGCCATGCTTTTGGAGGCGGCATCGCGAGATTGGGGCGTGCCCACTGCTGAGCTGTCGACGGTTGATGCCACCGTTCAGCATGCCGGTACTGGTCGCATCAGCACCTATGGCGAACTGCTAGAAGCGATTCATCGACTCGATATCCAGCCCCCCGAGACGGTGACACTCAAGGACCCCAGCGAGTTCAAGATTCTGGGTAAACCCGCCCGTCGGTATGAAGGTGCTGGCAAGGTCGATGGCACCGCCGAATTTGGGATCGATCTCAAGCTGCCCGGGATGCTGTACGGCGCGATCGCGCGGCCACCGGTTCACAGTGGGTCGGTGGTCGACTTTGATGCCACGGAAGCCCTGGCGATGCCGGGTGTAGTCAAAGTGAAAGCGATCAGGGCCGGTGTGGTGGTGCTGGCGGATAGCTACTGGCGGGCGCAAAAGGCCCGGGCCAAGCTCAAGATCAACTGGGACCGCGGTGCGAATGACGGGGTGTCGAGCGAACAGTTCTATGCAGATTATCGTGCGTTGGCGGATACCCCCGGCTTGCTGGCAGAGGATATCGGCGACGCCATCGGTGCGCTCGACGCGGCGGAGGCCAGCGGGAACGTGGTTGAGGCGACCTACGAGATGCCGCTATTGGCTCATGCCACTTTGGAGCCCATGAACTGTATCGCGCAAGTTGAGGGTGACACCTGTACGATCTGGAGCGGCACGCAGTACCAATCTAACGATCAGGAAGTGATCTCGCGCTTCCTGGGAATCCCGCAGCAGAACGTGACCATTCATCGACCGCTGATGGGCGGTAGTTTCGGGCGCCGCTCAAGTAAAACCGCGGACTACACCGTTGAGGCGGTAGAGGCGGCCATGGGTGAGTTGGTACCCGTGCAGATCATTTGGTCGCGGGAAGAAGACATTCGCAGCGGCCATTACCGGCCACTGTTTGTGCACAAGCTCCGCGGTAGCGTGGACGAGTCGGGTATGCCGGAGGCCTGGCATCAGGTGGCAGTCGGCCAGTCGCTCATGCAGGGCACCAAGCACGACCCCACTTATATGGTGCGGGGTATCGATATCTATTCGCTGGATGGTTGTCTACAGGAGCCGTTTGGGGTGTTCCCCTATGGAACGTCTTATCAGATCCCGAATCACCGGGTTGAGAGCCACAACGCGCCCAAGAAGGGCATTGTTCCCCAGGAGTGGCGCTCAGTGGGCCACACCCACACGGGCATCGCCTATGAGTGTTTTCTGGATGAGTTGGCTCATAAAGGGGGCATCGACCCCATGGAACTGCGGTTGCGTCTAACCAAAGACCACGCGCGCATGAACCGCGTATTGAGCGTGTTGAAGGAAAAATGCGAGTGGGACAAGCCGTTGGCACCGGGACGCGGACGTGGTGTGGCATCTCGCATCTACAACATTTCACCGGTTGCTCAGGCAGTCGAGGTGACGGTTGCCGAGAATGGTGATTTCACCGTTGATCGCGTTGTCTGCGTGGTGGACTGTGGATTCGCGGTGAATCCACTCGGTGTCGAGGGCCAGGTGGAGGGCGGTCTGGCTTACGGACTGGGAGGCGTGGCCTTCGGTAACATCGACATCGTCAATGGTGAAGTGCAGCAGAGTAACTTCCATGACTATCCGGTGATGCGTCTGCCACAAATGCCGAAGGTGGAGGTGCATATCCTGCCCAGCGATGAGCCGCCAACCGGGATCGGCGAGCAGGCGACAACACCGATTGCACCGGCCGTCGCCAATGCCTTATTCAACGCGACAGGGCGGCGCGTGCGCCGCTTCCCGCTGTCGAGTCAGGGTTTTAATCTGGTCTGAGGTTGCGATGGTGCTGGAGCACATGGTGTGGCTCACCCCTAGAGCGGGGGTGAGTCATGACAAAATGGCAGAGATCTTGGCGTCGATTCGCGCGCTCACTCATATCCCGGGTGTTCTGGCGATTTCGGCGGGAAAAAACATCACTGACCGCGCCAATGGCGCGACCCATGGGGTGCTCGTCACACTGGAGCAGGCAGCCGATTTGCCGGCGTATCTGAACCACCCCGATCATCAAGCGGTCGGGGTGGTATTACGCGAGCACTGTGAGGTGCTCGCGCTGGACTACGAGCGTTAACGCGCGCTGACTGAACCCGTCGCTTTGGGCGCAAACACGAGCAGGGCATTGCCCGCTTCATGGTTATAGAGCCCGTATCCTGAATTGATCACCATATGGCCTGCGCCCAGCGCTGGCCCGGAGCCGCTCATGCCGCCACCTTGCGCGATGACACCGTTAGTGCCGGTCACCGGTGTGGTGGTGTTGTAAGACCAGATGATCTCGCCGCTGTCCCGGTCATAGATGCGGATAATCCCATCGAGGTGACCCGCAATGACCGCACCATCGGTGGCCGTAATGGCGGCCGAGACCCCGGGGTCGCAGAACGGCCGGCCCTCGCCGCAAACGTTCTCCTGCACGTGGCTCCACAGCACCTCGCCCGTCACGGCGTTGACCGCTGAGACACCCGGGCGGGCGAGTTCGGGATCCAGCCATTCACCGTTGCGGGTATCGTTCATATCATTAATGGGGACATAGACGGTCGTGCCATCTGCGGCCATGCCAAAGTGCACGCCGCCCTGAATGCTGCCGCGTCCCAGTTTGACTTCCCACAATTTGTTCTGGCCCGTCTCCCAGTCGAGTGCAAACACTCGGCCGTCTTTTTGACCCGCAACGACCACGGTTTTGCCCTCGCCAATGTCCACTAGCAGGGGGCTTGAAGCCTGGTCATAGTCGGGGCCATCCTCCTCCGGGCAGTTGGGGTTGTCGGCCATCATGCACGCGACGTTCCAGGCGTCACCCGGGAAGGTTTGTCGCGACCACAGGCGTTCTCCGGTATCGAGCGCGACTGCGATCACGGCGTCGCTGTTGGTATCAGCGGGGGAGGAATAATTCTCACCGGTGCCGAAAATCAGCAGGTTTTTATCCACGTCGACGGTGGGGCTGGTCCAGACCGGCGCGCCGGATGGACCCAGCATATCTGTGCCCACGCTGGTAGTGCCCACTGAGGCAGGTGGGTTAGGTATGGCGTAGCTGTCCCAGATGACGCTGCCATCGGCGGCATCGACCGCCATGACGTGGCCGCGGAAGGTGCAGCAGGCATATTCTGGGTTGGCTGCCGTGACCACCTCGAGCGATGACACCGGCACATATAGCTTGCCTGCCGCATACGCGGGAGTACCTGTGAGGGTCGCGCTGTGGTGCTCGTCGGGACTGCTCTGCCAAACCAGCTCACCGGTCGTAGCGTCGACGGCATAAAGGTTGGCGATGATGTCGCCGAAATAGGCTGTGGCGGCGCCATCTGGCCCACGTTCGCCGAGAGTAATGCCGGTCCGGACTTCAGCGCGGGCAGCGTAGGTCCAACGGACACAGCCGGTTTCCAGATCAAAGGCATAGACAGTACCGTCCTGACTGCCGACGAACACAGCGCCCATGGCGATGGTCGGTTGCGATCTGGCGCGGGTTGAGGCGGGGAAGCCGAAGCTCCACTTCAACTCAAGATCACCAATTTGTGAGCGGTCGAAGCCAGCGGCCTCAGGCGACACGTAGCGGCGGGTATCGTGGCCCCACCCAGTCAGCTGACTCTCGTCGAGCGAGGTGAAGATACTTGCCGAAGCGTCGCACCAGGCCACCTTGGGACCGGCGTCGGGATCGCCGAGGCGCATTTGTGTGATGTACTCGACAATGTGCTGCTTGTCCCCGTCGGACA
>Ga0181552_10003116_pt1 | contig 11898 bp, 9 predicted proteins | sample 011ome_18_FD_130583 | JGI IMG/M metagenome (GOLD analysis project Ga0181552, IMG submission 130583) | Coastal salt marsh microbial communities from the Groves Creek Marsh, Skidaway Island, Georgia - 011501BT metaG (megahit assembly) | ecosystem: Environmental > Aquatic > Marine > Intertidal zone...
CACACGGACCTGGGAAACCACCCTGCAGGTCAGAAGGAACTGGGGTGACTGGGGTACCACCAACCTGCGCTTTTATGATCGCCGTGTGGATGACTATATCGAAATCATTCCTTTGGCAGGCGGTGGCGAATCCAGGGGCAACATTGATAAAGCCCGACTTTATGGCCTGAATATCAACAGCACTATCGATCTGAATCCAATGGGTGCGGCATGGGAAGGTATTCGTATCGACTTCAATGCTACTTTTGAAGAAAGCGAGGTAATTGATCCCCTGTCAGGAGTTGAACGTGATATGAGTGGGCTGTGGGATACACGCGGCAATATTTCATTGCGCCATGATATACCGAACACAGACTGGGCCTGGGGGTTTGGATTGGATTACAACCATGTGCTGACCTCTTACCGCCTGTCCCAGACCTCTCGGGACTATGAAGGACCCTGGTATACCTTTGGTTTTGTTGAACACAAGGACTTTTACGGGCTGACAGTGAACTTCAATATCTTTAATATGACCGACGGTCGCGCCAGGCTTGAACGAACTGTCTATGACGGTCTGCGTACCGACGGCGTTGTCCTCTTCCATGAAAACCGCAATATGAGTGTTCAGCCTATCTTCCGGTTGGAAGTGACCGGGAATTTCTAGGCGGCCAATCTTTGCAGGCGAAGTAGTAATCCTGCAAAAAAATGGATTAAATTGATTTCCAGAGGGAGAGGAATGTCAATGAAGCGTTTTCAATCGCATATAATTTTTTTGCTCTATTTTTTGTGCATTCCAGGGTCTGCATGGTCTGCCACGTTACCTCCTCATCAGGCAATATCCATTCTGATCATTGCCGATGAGGTCAATCCCCACAACCTCAATAATACAGAGCTAACCCAGCCTGAAGATTTTGCGCCGGCACTCGAGAGTCCGGGTAGTGCCCTGTCGATTGCTTCAATTTCTAACGTCAACAGTCAGTGTGTGGACCAGGCATTAACTGCACTTGGCACATCTGCTAAGCCTGATGTTGTACTCTATTTTGCTCATCGCGGCGCAACGACATGTGCTGGCGAGAATGCCCAGCCCCAATTAACCGCACTTGTTCAGCAGGGTCTTGAACAGGGGATGGGCCTGGTGGTTTTGCATCATGGTTTATACGTGGATTTTATCAATCGAGGTGTAAAGGCTGACCTGTTGCATCTCATTGGCAGTGAGGCTGACAGCATCGAGTGGAATATTGACAGTGGACAGCAAGTGATCAATGTTAGTGGCGGCCACTTCATTGCAAGCAATGGTATTGATTATGTCGGACAAGCCAGTTTTGCAGGTTTCGAGGAAGTTAGCGCCGGGACCTATCCGGCTTTTACCAACAAGCCGGATGAGTTGTATGAAATCATCCGTGAGCATCGTGTAGCAGGTGAGCAACGGACCCCTTTATTCGTCACAGATTCTGCAACGCCACGAATGTTGGGCTATGTGCTTAAACGATCGGAATGGAGTGGGATAGTTGTGACATATCAGCCCGGGGAGTATCAGCCCAATGCCCTGGATGACAGGGCCGGGGCTAATTTTCAGATACTGGTGAACGCCCTTTACTATGCCGCTACTCAGGGTCGTTAGATCTCACCTGAGCTAATGTTGCCGCCTCTCTTCAGGGCAGTTCACCATAGGCAATGCGGTCACCACTAAAGGTGCCTATCCAGTAGCGATTCCCTGTCAGCAGTACCATTGTGCCGTTACTGAACTCCTCAAATGCTGCGGTTTCCACAAGGACTTCTGCTTCCATGGTGGCCGGATCCACCGCAATGGCAATGGAGCCACGCGGACAGGTGCCCAGTGTTGCCAGATCATGATCGGGTCCTGGCGGACCGCCGCATTCAGGCACATCATTTTTCATGCCTGCCGTCAGGAGTCGTCCGTCTTCACCCATATGCACATTGTCCGGCGTGATTGGCAGCTGCGCCGTAGTGCGTAATTGCCTGAGCGGGTTGGTGTTGGAATAGGCAACGATTGTCTGAAAGCCCGAGGAGACCACGTAAATCTCACTGCCATCGGCTGAGACTTCAATGCCATTATTACCGGGGAGTTCTGAATTACCCAGGAAAGTGAATGCATCATCGCCCGGTGACCATTTCACCACGCTGCCAGTAGGACGCATGGCAACAGAATCGGCAAAGGTCTTGCCCGGCATGATCAGGATGGTGGCGACGATGGAGCCATCGGCAAAAGAAGCCACACTGTTGGCAGGCAGACCATCAGGCATGAGCACGCAGCCTTTCCATGTGAGTGCAGGAGTATCGCCAGAGGTGTCCACATTAAAAACTTCAATGGATTCCCTGCCACCATGGACCACGCTGTACAGAACTGACTGATTGTCACCGATTGCCCGGATATTCAGGCCATGGGTTTCCATATGACCCATATCGGGTGGAGAAGGGCAGTTGGGGTAGGCTGCCATGTCATGTTCAATTTGCAGGGCCGCGATACTCCAGTCTCCTGTATTGGCATCCACGAGATAGAAGGCGGTTTCAGGCGCCATGGCGCTGGAAAGAATCCAGTCGGTGCCTGGAACCCTGACCAGGTCTTCGGCATTCACTGGGCCGCAGACGAAATTGACACCGTCCATAGCCGAGCAGTCATCCTGACTTATAGCAGGAGTTGCCAGGGTGGATGAAAAAATAAGGAACAGGATAATTTTTATTTTATGCATTTTTTTATTCTCACTTATCAAGTGGGTGTACCTGATGCTGATCCTAGAGTTCAAGCTCACCGGGTTGCGGATTAATTTCATGGCGACGGGATTTCAGTTTCCAGCCAGAAGCCGTTTTAACATAAACATCATGATAAATACCCAGTTGGCCAGCTGTTTCACTATTTAAAAAGTTCCCCGTGTTAGGCGGGTAAATAGCATAAGAACTACCCGAGGCGCCTTCAGGTGTGGGTGTAATAATCAGGCTTTCAGACAGGTGCAGGATAAATGACGTAGGTGGTGTTGTACGCGACTCACAATCCGGACCGCCTGTAAGAGCAATCAGGCTGTCCCGGGTGTTACGAGAAGACGGCATACCGTCACCGCTATCAATAATGTATTCCCCGCCCGGGATAAAGAGGTCGGCAAAATCCTCGCCGCCATTTGTGCAGTAATCCAGGGCAAAATTCAGCTTGTTTACAAGTTGCTGGATCTCGATATAGTCCCTGTCACTGAGTGTGGTCTGTGCCTGCACCGAACCGGGAAGGGCGGCCATCAGGCTGCAAACCACCAGGGTTGCGTGGAGAGCGTGACGAATCCGCAAAGAGAGTAGAGAGAGTAGAGAGAGTAGAGAGAATAGAGTAAAACCTGGCCTTATTGTTTTTATGGACATCCTGTGGGCTCCCTGGGTCAGTCTTTTCTCTTGAGTATAACAACTAACAACAGGCAACCCATTAAAATCCAACCTGTTGGTGTCAGGAGAGTAATCATTACCATTTCAGGAATATCGAATGAACATCAGCCCACGGGATAATCGCTGCGGAATAACCCTGTTACCGGAACATGCCGGCATGTGCCAGAGCCTTGTCTTCACCGCGTCTGATGGCCGGTCCATTGACGTTATCGCCGGCTGCACGGAACAGGAACTGGCATCGGGTAATCCCTGGTACCGGGGTTACTGGTTGTATCCATTTCCCAGCAGGTTGGCGAATGGCAAGTACACCTGGCAGGAAAGGGACTACCGGCTTCCCCTCAACGAACCGGAACGTGACAATGCCCTGCACGGATTTCTCACCGGGGTCACACCCGAGGTAACAGACAGGAATATACAGCAGGATTCCGCCGAGGTGACATTGCGTTACCAGTACGATGGCACCAATCCCGGTTATCCTTTCCCCGGCGAGGTGACAGTGACCTATCGCCTGCAAAGTCCGGGTCATCTGACCATCAGTGTGTCTGTGATGAATCTGCATGATGCCCCGGTCCCGGTTGGAACAGGCTGGCATCCGTATTTTTCTTTCGGCGGTAAAGTCGATGATCTTTGCCTGCAATTGCCGGCAGGCGACCTGGTGGCTGTTGATGAGAGACTGCTGCCAACGGGCCCGTTGACGCCGTTTACCGATTTTGCCGCATTGTCCCGAATGAATGACCTGACGATAGATTCAGCCCTGAAGCTGCATGCAACAGGGGATACCCGTGCCCAGGCCCTGCTTTGGTCACCGGATAAACAGGTGGGTATTGTGACCTGGCAGGATACAGGTAGTGAAAGTGGCGCAGGCTACCGTTATCTGCAGATATTCATTCCGCCCGATCGTGCCTCGATAGCCCTGGAGCCGGTCAGTTGTGGCATCAATGCGTTCAATACGGGGGAAAACCTGCTGGTACTGGCCCCCGGTCAGCACAGGGTTTTTACCAATGGCGTGTCCCTGGTCAATTCGGCAGGGGAATTTTCAACCACGGTCGGGGCAGAATAACCCGGGCATGAAAAAGGCCGGTCAATGACCGGCCTTTTTGCTTGACGCTGGAAACGTTGTTCTGGTTAAACGAGGCTTACTCGTAATCTTCCATGTCGTAAGTATGCCAGTTGTCATAGTCCGGAAAATCAATCCGGCCATCCCAGAAGCCCTTGTTGTTTTCGTTGCAGGAATATTCCAGCAGGCCAAGTCCGTCTGCCATGCGGGTGAAAATGCGACGATTGCTCCAGGGCTCGGAGTAGTAAATGGGATCATCAATGGTAATTTCGTAATTGATGGTGTCGGCATCTTCCATAGTGAAGCGTTCAATCACGGTGATCTTGTGACTGTGTGGATGTCCGACAGTGTCCAGGCGGGTCTTGCCATTGTAGTTGCTGGTAGTCACCACCAGGGTGTCACCGTCCCATTCAGCGTGGGAGTTGCCATACCAGGTTGCCGGCAGACGATCAGTGATGTCTTCTCCGCCAATCTTGAACGAGTGATGCCAGGTGTTGACTTCAAACAGGTAGGCAAAACTGTCATCGGTCTGGAAAAACTGGACCGGATTCGGTGAGTTCATGGAACGCACGTGCCCGAAGGGCAGGCAGGCACCGGTGTAGTCACCATCAGAAGAGTTGTAGTTTTCGAAATTGCGTCGACCGGCATCGGTAAAAGGCAATTCACCGGGACCGAACTGGTTCCTGCCATTGCTTCTGGCCATGTCGGGCACATAGGGAAACTCCCAGATGCCATTCAGGTTAGGCTTGCCATTAGGCATGCGTGGAATGTCATTCTGGGCAGCTGCCTGCTGGAACAGGCTGCCTGCCAGGAGTAGTGTCGTAATAATCGGGAAAAAAAGCCTGCGTGGATTCATGTTGTTACCCCCTCGTTGATCCCTTTAATTTTTATGTTTTGCTTATCGGTTGCCTACGCGCGAGAAAACCGGCGTACCATCGTCCAGCGTAATGCGTCTTGTGCTGCAGGTGTTGGTACCGTCTCTTGCCGGGTTGGCATTGGCGCGGATAACTGTGCCAATAGGCAGGTCTTCCTTGCTCCAGCCCTGGCGAATCAGCTGGTTGGGAGAGCCCATTTCGCACTGCCACTTGGCGATATTACCGTTTTCATCGGTGACATCCATGTAGAGCCAGATATGGGGGTTGGTCCATTCCACCTCAGTGATGGCGCCACGCAGTTCAAAGTCGACAGAAGTGTCGAATTCCCCCACGAGAGAATGATGTGCCATGGCAGGGGCTGTGGCCGCCAGAACAGCGAGAAATCCCAATGAAAATAATTGTTTAACTTTGAGTTTCATAATCTTTCCTTTTTTTATTTCTATAAAAAAATTAGGGGCGCCTATATACTCAAACGCAATAAAAAAATCCTTAAACAAGACTTGTGAGTATTAAATACCAGTGCGTATTGCCAAGTCTAGGCGCCTATTAAGTAAAAAACATGAATCTTTGGGTACAAAGACAGTACTTATCACTGGTCGCCAGGGTTATTGCCCTGGGCCTGGTGCTGCTGTGTTCCCCTGTGTTACAGGCTCAGGACGTTACCCTGGAAACACGGTTGCTGTCCGATGATGTGCTGTTTATCAAGGGGCCTGATGCCAATGTCCTTGCTGTGCAGTGCAGTGAAGGCCTTATCCTGGTGGATGGGGGGCATGCTGACTGGTACGACGATCTGCGCCAGGCCCTGGATGAACATTTTCCCAGCACACCGATACGCGCGCTGATCAATACCCACTGGCATCCGGAACAAACGGGGGCAAATGTCCCACTTGGCAGGGAAGGGGTGGAAATTATCGCCCACGAGAATACCCGGCAGTGGCTCAGCACTGAAATCTGGCAGCGCTGGTCAGGCAAGACGTTCCAGCCGCTACCGGAAGCCGGCCTGCCGACAACGACCTTTTACAACGACACTGAAATGCAGATTGGTGATCGTCACCTGTATTTTGGCCATATGTGGAATGCCCATACCGATGGCGATATCTGGGTATATTTTGAAGACGAGGATGTCCTCGTCGCCGGCGGGCCGGTTTCCAATGGCCGCTGGCCGGAAATCGACTGGTGGACCGGAGGCTATATCGGTGGCTTGCTTGATGGCTTCGTTTCCCTGCTGACAGTACCGAATGCAGACACAAAAATTATTCCCGGCTACGGTGATGTCATGAGTCTTGAAGAGGTCCAGGCCCAGAACCAGATGTACCTGACCGTGTTTGACCGTTTTCACGGTTCACTGATTGACAGTGACAGTTTGCAGGACATGCTGGCCGAACAACACGCGGCGGAATTTACCGCCAAAATGGGTGATCCCACCCAATTCATGACCCAGGCATTTCACAGTTTCCAGGGTCGAGTGCGGGATCCCCAGAATTTCAGGGTCCTGAACATTCCCTGAGTACAGGCAAGAACACGGAATCATGAACACAGCAGAAATCACCAGGCGAATCAATTTGCCCGCAGCCGGCAAGGCTTTGCTGTTGCTGGCTTTACCGCTCTGGCTGACAGCTTGTGGTGACAGCAATAACAGCAACAGCACAAGCGAAGCCATGACCATGGCTGAGCCGGACGCCGCTCCAGCCCAGCCTGTCGTTGAACCGGTGCCGTCACAGGCCGCACTGGATGCCCAGGCTGATGAACAATGGGCCATGATCGAACAATACTGTATGGACTGCCATAACCTGGACGACTACAGCGGCGGCCTGGCCTTTGATCTGATGGATCATGAGGCCATTACCGAGGATGCCGAAGTCTGGGAAAAAGTGGTGCGTAAACTGCGCGGCCGCATGATGCCACCGCCGGGACAGGAAAAACCGGCCAATGCCGAGTTTGATGAACTGGTCGCCTGGCTGGAAGGCAACCTGGACCAGCAGCAGGGTTTCGAGAATCCCGGTGAAAAGCTGCTGCATCGCCTGAATCGCACCGAGTACGCCAATGTCATTCGGGACCTGTTACACCTGGATCTTGACGTGGAGGCACTGCTGCCCCTGGATGGTGCTGAAGACGGCTTTGACAATATTGCCACCGCCCTGCAGGTCACGCCTACCTTTATTGACCAGTACCTGGGCGCAGCAAGAACAATCAGTGAGCAGGCCGTGGGCACACCCAATGCCAGGCCGTCAGGCACCCCCTATACCTTTTCCACGGTTGGCCAGTCGTTTCATGTCGATGGCCTGCCCCTGGGCTCACGCGGTGGAGCAGTGGTTGAACATTATTTTCCCAGTGATGGCGATTACCTGCTGAATATCGGCAGCATGGCTTCCGGGCTGGCGACTGCGGGCATGGAACACCGGCACACCCTGGTGGCCACGATTGATGGCAAGAAGTTCTTTGAAACACAGATTGGCGGCCTGGAAGAAGCCGAGCGCCTGGACAAGTTGCGTGCGCCAGCAGTTGATGAATTGAATGCCCGCCTGCGGGATATTCCGTTGACCACCACTGCCGGCCCCCATGAAGTTGCGGTCTTTTTCCTGCATCGTTCGTTTGCCGAATCCGATGCGCCCCTGCAACAGCAGACTCCGCGCAAAGGACAGGATGGCATTGCCACCGTACGTGGCTTTGAAATCTATGGGCCGGTCAATGCGACCGGGCTCAGCGACACGCCCAGCCGTGAACGCATTTTCTCCTGCCATCCGAACAACGATGCCGACGAGGAAACCTGTGCCAGGAATATTGTCACCGACCTGGCGAACGAGGCCTTTCGCGGATTACTGGCAGATGAGGATACGGACCTGTTGATGCGCATGTACGAAGCGGGCTACCAGGAAGCAGGGTTTGAAAAGGGGATTGCCTTTGCCCTGTCCGGCATCCTGGCCCACCCCAAGTTTCTGTACCGCCTGGAGCCTGTTCCCGAATCCCTGCCGCCCGGTGTGAGCTATGAATTATCCAGCCTGGAACTGGCCTCGCGCCTGTCCTTTTTCCTGTGGAGTTCAATTCCCGATGAAACCCTGCTGGAAATTGCCGCCGATGACGGCCTGAAAGATCCCGACGTGCTGGATGCCCAGGTGGAGCGCATGCTCAAGGATCCACGTGCTGCCAACCTGGCCAACAATTTCGGTTTCCAGTGGCTGGGCCTGGCTGAACTGGACAATATCACTCCGGACGGGCAGTTATTCCGGGATGTGGATCGCAACATTCGTGCAGACCTGACCCAGGAATCCCTGATGTTCCTGCAAAGCATTTTCAGTGCTGATCGCAGTGTGCTGGACCTGCTCACTGCTGATCACACCTTCCTGAATGAAAACCTGGCCCTGCATTACGGTATTACGGATGTTCGCGGTTCCGAATTCCGCCGCGTGACACTGGACAATGAAAGACGCTGGGGCCTGCTGGGTAAGGGCGGGGTGCTGATGGTGTCGTCCTATCCGAACCGGACATCCCCGGTATTGCGCGGCGCCTGGCTGCTGGAAAATATCCTGGGTACGCCGCCTGCCGCGCCACCGCCTGATGTCGAGGGATTTGTTGAAATCGAGGAAGGAGAGACGTTCACCACGGTGCGAGAACGCCTGGAGACCCATCGTGCGAATCCGTCCTGCAACTCCTGTCACGGGGTAATCGATCCGCTGGGCTTTGCCCTGGAAAATTTCGATGACGTGGGCAGGTGGCGTGAAGAAGACCGCATGGCACGCTCTCCAATTGATGCATCCGGGGTCCTGGCCGATGGCACACTGGTCGAGGGACCGGTGGCATTGCGTGAGGCCATTCTCAGGCGACCTGACCAGTTCGTACAGACATTCACCGAAAAACTGATGATTTTCGCCCTGGGGCGCCGAATAGAATACCCGGATATGCCCACAATCCGCCGTATTGTGCGGGAAGCAGCGGCTGAGGATTACCGCTTTTCTGCCCTGGTGAAGGGCATCGTCAGCAGCGACCAGTTCAGGCTTAAATATGAACAGGGGCCGGAATTAGCGGCAAATTCCCTGGCACAGGAGTAAACTGGCCGTACAGGGAATGACCAGAGGCCTTATATAAAGCATTAATATACTGTTATATATGGCCCCACATACTTTTGTTATATTGGCCGTTAGGTTGTTATATCAAGTAGTTGTTACATAGAAAGCAGAAAGAACGAACAGGTAACTATCAAATTTTAGAGCGATCCAGAGGGGATCCAGGGAAAGACACATGTTCATCACCAAGAAACACCTGTCACGCAGGACCATGTTACGCGGTATGGGAACAGCCATCGGCTTGCCGTTACTGGACGCCATGATTCCGGCAGGTACTGCCCTGGCACAAACGGCTGCCTCCCCGAGCCCGAAGATGGGCTTTTTCTATTTCCCCCATGGCGCCATCATGGACAAGTGGACGCCCGCCACCACGGGGTCCGATTTTTCCATCACCCCGATCCTGAAACCCCTGGAAAAATTCCGTGACCAGATGACCATTGTCAGCGGCCTGCGTAACCGCGCCGCAGAGGGCGCCGGCGTGCATGCCACGTCTCCGGGTACGTGGTTGAGCTGTGCTTCACCTTTTGCGGTGGATGAAAGTGACCCCAACTACGGTATTTCCGCTGACCAGATTGCTGCCCAGCATATCGGCCAGGACACACCGTTCCCGTCGCTGGAACTATGTACCGAAGTGAAGGCCTCCAGCGCCGGTGCCTGCGATGCCAACCTGGGTTGCGGCTACGGCTCCACGATCTCCTTTCGCGCACGCACCCAGCCTTTGCCGCTGGAGCATAATCCGCGCAAACTGTTTTTCCGCATGTTTGGTCAGGGTGATACCGCTGCCGAACGTGATTCCATCATGAACCAGAAGTTCAGCCTGCTGGACATGGTCTCTGAAAGCGCCTCTTCCCTGACCAGCCGGCTCGGCAATGCCGACCAGCAGCGCATGGAGGAGTACCTGGAATCGGTCCGTGATGTAGAGAAACAGGTAGAGAAACTGGGCCAGCAGGACTTTACCGGCATCGACATTCCCGATGCGCCCCTGGGTGTACCCGGTAACTGGGAGCAGCACATCAACCTGATGTTTGACCTGACCGCACTGGCTTACGAGGCCGAACTGACCCGTATTACCAGCATGATGATATCCGCTGAAATCAGCATGCTGACCTATAATCAGATCGGTATTTCCGATGCCTACCATCCGCTATCCCACCATCGCTATGTGCAGGCCAACATGGACAAGTGTGCGGTCATCCAGAATTACCACTCCCGCATTTTTGCCCGCTTCCTGGAGCGCCTGAGTAACACACCGGACGGTGATGGTTCCCTGCTGGATCATTCCATCCTGCTGTACGGCAGCAACATGAGTGACTCCAATTCCCATAATGCCAACCCGCTGCCTTCCACGATCTTTGGTAAAGGCTACGGCCGCATCAAGGGTGGACAGCATTTGCAATACGCCGCCGACACACCGCATGCCAACCTGATCCTGACCCTGCTGGACCGGGCCGGCATACCGGGCATTGATTCCCTGGGCGACAGCACCGGCATTTTCTCGGAAGTCTGATATGCCTGGCTGCAATTTTTTCACCCGTCTGCGCAGTCTGCTCTTATGTGTATGTGCCCTGTCGGCATTACTGCTGACCAATACAGCAATGGCGCAGGACTCCCTGCCAGACCTGGTAGAAGCCGGCAATATTGAAGCTGCACAGGAATTGATTGCCGACGGGGTTGATGTCAACCAGCCTTCAGTCGATGGCACGACAGCCCTGCACTGGGCGGTCTACCGGAAAGAGGTGGACCTGGTTGAACGTCTGCTCGAGCAGGGTGCGAATCCGGATACCAGTAATGATTACTATGCCACGCCCATGACCGTGGCTGCAGTGCATGGTGAATTCGACATCATGAAAGCCCTGCTGGAAGCCGGCGGTGATCCTGAATCCGCCAACCAGGACGGCCAGACCCTGTTAATGGCAGTCACCCGCACCGGGCATGTTGATACTGCAGAATTGTTACTCGAGCATGGCGCCAACGTCGATGCCCGGGAAAACTGGGGTGGCCAGACTGCCCTGATGTGGGCAGCCTCCCAGAGTCAGCCGGACATGGTGCAACTGCTGGTCTCAGCGGGCGCGGATGTTGATGCCCGCGGCAAGGACAATGCCTGGCCGCGCTACATCACTTCCGAGCCTCGTAACAAACCCCTGGACCCGGGTGGCTACACCCCCTTGCTCTATGCCGCACGTGAAGGTTGCATGGATTGCATTACCGCGTTGCTGGAAGGCGGTGCCGATATTGACCTTCCTGATCTCTGGGGCCAGACGCCCCTGTTGATGGCCACACTGAACATGCATTGGGATGCGGCAGACCTGCTCATTGAGCGTGGTGCAGATATACATCGCTGGGACTGGTGGGGTCGTACCGCCCTGTATAACGCCATCGACCTGAACCTGTTGACCAGCAGCCGCCGTGGCGATTTACCCTCCACCGATGAGTTGTCCGGGCTGGATATCGCCAGGATTCTGCTCGACAGGGGCATCAACGTGGATATGCGCCTGAAGAAGGAGCCGCCGTTTCGCTCCGGTGGTGACCGTGGTTATACCGA
>Ga0181552_10003119_pt1 | contig 11892 bp, 16 predicted proteins | sample 011ome_18_FD_130583 | JGI IMG/M metagenome (GOLD analysis project Ga0181552, IMG submission 130583) | Coastal salt marsh microbial communities from the Groves Creek Marsh, Skidaway Island, Georgia - 011501BT metaG (megahit assembly) | ecosystem: Environmental > Aquatic > Marine > Intertidal...
AAAGTTTTTTTTTAAAAAAACTTCCTTTTGAGAAAATGGTATTCGTATATCATAAATATTTTCACCTTTATCTTTTGAAAATTTTATGAAAGAAAACATATTTAATTATATATCAGTTATTGTTTATAAGTAGTTAACCAAATGTATTTTCACTCGTATAAACAATATATAGGAAACCATCATCATCTTTTTGTGTTTCATATAGTTCAGATATCATGGTATTAGAGCTTTCTAATACACTATTAACAGTTACAAATAAGGCTTGACTTGACTCCAACTTGATACGCTTTCTAATAATATAAACAAATTGACCTAAATTCATGTCTTGTGGGACGAGATACTTACATTTATCAATAGTCGGTAATTTACAATCTTTATATTTTTCAACTATTATAGGGATTCTATCAGGATATTTGTTTTTAATGTTTGTAGATTCTGCTAATCTTTTATTGTAATTGTTTTTCTTTTTAAATTCGTAGTCCATATACCATAATAAATATATTTTTTTTTATTGATTATATATTTAAGGATTATTTAATATTTCATATTAAAAAATGAAGTTAATTAGAATTAATAATGATGGAACAATGAATGACATCTCTATTGATACTAAATTATCAAAGAAAACATTGTTAAAAACACTAACTAAGAATAGTATATCAAAGGGTAATGGAGATATAAATTTACTTTATAAATGGAAAGTATATGGTAATTGTGAATTACTATGTTATGGTTGGTATGACGGTCAAGCTGGTTTTGAAAATAAACATGATCTTCCGCCTTCAGGTATAAGTGACTTTATTGATGATGAAGATGGTTCAGATAAAAAATTATTATTCGGAGATATATTTATTTTGCTTCAATCTACTGATAGCTTTAAAGACATAGATGTTACAACCTACGCTAACTATTATGAGGTTTTATTCGATGGTTTTGATGATTGTAATACTAGCGATGATGAAATTTCTGAAGAAGAAAATGATGAAGATAAAGAATTTATAAATGATAATGACAGTGATGAAATATCAGATAATGATAGTTCATATAATTCTGTAGAAGAATTAGATATTGATGAAAATGATTATACTGAAGAAAGTGATTATGATAGCGAATGTGAAGGAGAAGAAGATACTGAATAAATTATTTAAAATTTGATTTAAATATAAAAGATATTGAAAATATAAATATGGGGAAAAGATTTTCTAATCGCGATGATTCAAAAAGAAATATGATGGTTTCTTTCATAAATAAATGTATCGGGGATTTTAAAATCTCTCGGAAAATAGAAAAAGGAATCTATAACCATGTTATTTCTATTTCAAAAGAAAAAAATATTCAAAGATCATGGGAAAATACAATGTTTATAAACATTTATCGTTCAAAGGTTTTGTCTGTTTATTCTAATCTAGATAATAAATCGTATATTGGAAACACTCAATTGTTAGCAAGTATTAAGAGTGGTGAGATAGACCCTGAAAAAGTTGGTTCTCTAAGTGTTTATGATGTCTTTCCTGATAACTGGAAAGAATTACTAAATATTAAATCTAAAAGAGATAAGATTAAATATGAATTGAAGCCTGAAGCTATGACAAATCTATTTAAATGTAGGAAGTGTGGTAGTCGTGAAACATCGTATTATGAAGTTCAGACACGTTCAGCTGATGAACCTATGACACAATTTATAACATGTTTATCATGTAGTAATCGTTGGAGACAATAATTAAACATTATCTAATCCAACACCATCCGAAACACGGGTTATTTTACATACTTCTCCTGAACATTCTTGTTGATATTTTGTTTTTGGAATTAACATCTTGTAACAACTATTACATGAAAATTTAGATTCATAACCATTGCGTTCATCATTCATTAGTTTATCGGCATTATTAATAAGCATTTGTCTATATGTGTAACTGTTCATACCATTCGACATGAGTAGATTATTTACGCAACTTGAATTATAGTTAGTGATAAATCTACCATCCGACATTCTAGCAGGAAAGTCCTTTACATTATCCATAGCATCCATTTTATATATTAATAATATATTTTATTTTACTGATTATCCATAATACGATTAATTAGTGTAGTTTTATTTCCCGAGTGTTGAAGTCCTAGATTTTTACAAATAACCTTTAATTCATTAACGGAATAACTTTCATCAACAACTATTTTTTCTTTTTCAAAATCATCATCAGCAGGTATTTCTTTAAAATTTATTTCTTCCCCTTCAGTTTCTTCCCACCCTTCTTTTTCATCTTTTTCTTCATCTGTTTCGCCTTTATCTTCATCTGTTTCACCTTTATCTTCATCTGTTTCACCTTCATCGTCATATTCATATTTATCTTCATTTATCATATTTTCTTCAGTATCAAATGGTAATTCTTTATCTTTACTCATTTGTTCAATGATTTGTTCTCTTTCATCTCCTATTATTTGATATATCATATTTGGATTAGGAAACATAGCACTACCAAATTCTTCTCTCTCTTCTCTTTCTTCATCACCTATCTCTTCAATGTATTCATCTTTTTTATTTAATGTTTCAATAATGTTTTCTTTAATATTCTTTTCATCTGAATTATCCATTTGCCATTTTTCTACTCTTTCAAATGTATTTTGTTGTTGTTCTGAAATATATGTATTTTGTAATGAGGTGTTTTCTTTTTCTGGTTGAATCTTTTGAATTTCTAAATCTTCATTTTCTATCTTTTTAGATTCTTCTACATGATACTCTAAAACTTTTAGTCTTTCATGTATCTTTTTCAACTCTAAAAATCCAACAACTACAATAGAGATTACTAAAAGAGTTAAAAATATAACTGGAAGGTTTGTTTCTAATTTTAATTGCATTACTAATTTAAATATAATAAACTTATAAAATAAACTTAAAAATTTTTATTTTTTTATTATATATAACATATGGATATTTTTAAATATAACCTAGATGGAGAAATAAAACCAATGATATTTGATATTTTAAGGTTAGTAACTATGCAAGTTTTAGTTCAGTTTTTAGTTTCTATGAACAACCCTAAAGCACGCTTTATTACAGTAGAATTTATTCAAGTAACGCTATTTTTGATCCTTTCTTTAATGGTATTTTGGATGGTAGTTTACAAATTTATAAACAAAAATAATATTATTGATAAATATATTAAAGAATAACTAAACAAATTATAAATTATAATGGATAATAAAGAAAAACCAAAAAAGAAAAGAGGAAGAAAACCTAAAAAAGAAACACAACCCCAAGAAGAGCCTAAACAGACTATAATGAACAATATGGTTATAAAACTTAATCACTCGACCGAAGAAAATAACATAGTAAAACCATATACTAATGATTATTTTCATTTGACCGAGCAAACAAATTGTAGTTCTATATGTTGGAATTGTTGTCACTCATTTGAAGAAATGGTTTATGGTTTACCCTTAAAATATTTATCAGGTATATTTTATACATATGGAGACTTTTGTTCTTTAGAATGTGCATCAAGGTACGCACTTGAATATTTTGATAACTATCATGAAATAATTTCACTTGTGAAATTATATAACAATATCATTAAAGGTAAAGTTGATGCTTGTGTATCTTTGGCACCCAATAAATTATTACTTAAAAAATTTGGAGGAACAATGGATATTGAAGAATATAGAAAAGGTTTTTCAGATAAAAATATTCATGATATCAAAATACCACCAATATTACCTATAAAACATACGATTGATACACACGAAATAAACAGCTCAAATAGCAAAAGCAACTTGAAATTATATCGTAAAAAACCACTCGCTTCAGAAAAAAAGAGTATAACAAACTCAATGAATTTAAAGTTGGGGATTAAAATATAGTTGAATCCCATTCATTATTATAATTGAATTTAAAATGTTTGTTGTTAAAATATGTGTTTTATCATTTATAAAATCTTTTAATAACATATTTAATTTTTCCGGTGTTATTTTATAATTCATCGGTTTTCTTAATATATCGGTTTTACATTTTATTTTATTTATTTTATATGTTCTCAGATAAAGGAAATTATATATATTTTTCAACTTAAAATCATCCATACTATTCAGTAGAATATAATACTTTTCAATATCAATATTATAATACTTTATCAATGGGTCAAGGAAGTCATATTTAAAATTATTTTTGTTTTCATTTACCTTCAAAAGGTGAGGCTCTATATTTAATACAGACGTCATATTAATATTATTAAGGATTATTAAAAAAAGAAATAAACTTAAAAGAAATCCGAATTTTTATATTTATTCTTAGGATCTATTGGTTCAGGACCATAAAATACGATTTCTTTATTATGAATATTTGGATTTTTTTCCCATTTTTTATTTAGTCTAAGTGATAGATTATATAAAAGTGTATGACCTTCTTTATAAAGTTCTCTTATGTATCCGCTCATTAAACTTAATTCTTTACTATTTTTAAAATCCCCATATTCCATGCCTTCAATATATTTTCTTTCATGTGATTCTGGTAACATACTCATAAAAATATTACATGATTTCTTCAAATAGAAATGAGCATTTTCAAAATATTGATTATAATTATATAAATATTCGGATTCAAGCTTATTTAAAGTTTTTATGAATTTTACCCACATATTATAGCCATCATTATACTTGTAAGGTGTTTTCTTTTTAAATTTTTCTATTTTGTTTAAAAGTTCTTCAATTTTATTGTTATAGTTTTCATCCCGTGTTCTTTTCTTGAAGAAAAATTTATCTGTTTTTTTCATAACTGTATCATAATATACAAAGAATAAAAGTATAAATATCATTACTACGACCTTGTTTACATCTAAATAAATTAATGTATAAAAAATAATACTTACAAAAAGTATTATTATTAATGTTTTACTATCCGATATATTTATTCTTGGGAGATTAATCATTCTTTCTAATTATATTAATAAAATATAAAATTATTGAGATAATAAATAGAGTTATACCGATATACATTATGTTGTTCCCCTCTTGAAGGTAAATCATAAACGCCATTATATATCTTTTAATGTTTGTTATTATTCCTTCATTATTGTATGTGTATCCAAACTCTATGTCTACTTTATGAAGTGCTTTTAAAAATTCTTCGTCAAAATTATTGAGGACCATCGAAGTATTTTCAAAAAGCTCACCAACTGACATGTCCATAATTCCACCATTAGTATTCTTCTCTATTTTTTTATCGATGACTTTTTTATCTTTTTCAAGTGGATAATATATTTCATTTGATATATATCCTAATAATTCTTTATCACCATTTTCTAATTCAAAGTTTTTAGGATCCATTTTAGGATTTCTTACATCATTAACAAGAACATCTAAATCTTCATCGCGTTTTATCTTATAGTTATTAATAACTTTTGAATAAAAACTTGGTTCATATTCACCAACACTCATATTGTTCGTCGTTTTACTCGTTGGGGGAATACCTAAATTTAGTAGTACACGATATCCTTCTTCAGAATCATATTCTCTATTCATAGAATATCCCTCATCATTAAGTCTTTCTTCAATATTTAGGTCATCCATATATATATATATTTTATATATATTAAATATAATTTATCAATTGAACATTTCCCAGAAACATTCTACGACAACAATATTTATGGAGTTCTAGTTCATCAAGTATTTCTCCTTCAATTGATTTTTTTATACTACCATCATCTTTAATATCTATGTATTGTATATCTATTTGTGAATCAACTTTTTCTTTTGAAGCTGATTTACGTTCATTCATTGTTTCTACAAAATAACCCCACTTGTCTCCAATAGGTGTTCCACACGTAAAGCATCTTGGAGGAATCAACATTTATAATTATATTATATATTAATGTTTAAATTATTTTAATATAATCTTTCAAATTTATTAAATATATATTATTTAAATGAACATTAATACAAATTATGTAAATTACTATCATATGTTTTATAATGCTCTTTTCTCAGAAAATAAAAACAAAAAAATAATATTAGAACCTATATCTTGTATAGTTAAATTAATACTCTTAAATTACAAAGAAAATGGTACAAAAATATCTATCTCAAACAATTCAATTGATTTTTATGAACCATCACATTTTCAAGGTTTCTTAAGAAACATTAATGGTGATGGAAGAGAAGATCTACATAATTTATACAATCCTATTATAAAATCCCTTGAATGGTATCCTCCGAGTAAAGGAGAAGTATATCGTTATTTTTACACGAAATGTAAAAGTGGTATTGAAAAATTATTATCTTCTTATGATAAAGAATCAACAATATCTAGAACACTTGATTTATATTGTAAGATTTTAAATGACTCGTTAGAGGATATTGAAAAAGTATTAAATGATAGTGAAAAGGAACCTTCTCCTCTCTTAGATAGACTCAGAGATTTCTGGAAAAAAGAAGAAATAGATTTAATTTATAACTTACTACAGATAATTGAAAATAGTAGTAATGATATTGAAAAAAATACATATATAGGAAACGTAATTAATACAGTTTCTATGAAAGAAAAAAATTTAGCAGATTTTATAAAAACATCAACAACAACTTACTAACCTAGTTTAGGGAATTCTGTTTCAGATTGAATATTAAAAGTAGAATTATCTAAGGGTTTATCCTCTTTATTTACTCTATATTTTTTAAAATTTATATTTTTAGTAGTGTTTTTAAATGGTGTATAATCACTCACAGGATAGAAAGTCAAGTTTATTTCACCTTTAATTCCAAATTTATTAAGTTCATATCTATCAAATGTTCTAGGAAGAATACCTGGTTCAACATTAAACTTTCCAATTACTCTCATAGGTTTCTCTATCTGAAAATCAATATCAATATAAGTGGTTATATTATATAATTCTTTTATTTTTTCTTTTAAACTTTCAATAGTAATATTGGGAGATATTGTAAATGTTTCTTTTACATCATTTTTACTAACTATAAAACAAACGTTGTCCATAATCGCTTAATTTAACAATGCGATTTCTTTTTAAGTATTTATCTACGCTTTGATCCACGACGCTTTGATCCACGACGCTTTGATCCACTACGTTTAGAGCTTCTTTTCGTTCCACTCTTCTTTTTCTTCGTAATTTCTTTTTCATCTATGCGAACAGCTCCAAACTCCCCTTTCTTAAAAGTCCACCCAGCATTCTTTAAATTCTGATTTTTCTTTGCTGAGAAAGAAGCACGCTTGGACTTAATACGACCATTCTTCATTACTAAATCAGTCTTCTTTAAACCACCGGAAGTTCTATCAGCAGTTCCATGCCAAACCTGAGCTCTTGTCCCTACAACCATTATAATATATAATACATTTTTTTTCTGTATACATGGTAAAAATTTGATATATTTTAATTCATTTTTTTAAAAATAAAAGAAATGTCTTGTATGAAAAGAAGGACAAACAATAAAATAAAGAGATATAAGGAAACTTCTGTTCATCCACACCCGATGGCTTCTCAAAAAGTTGACACAAATTTTATGGATAACTTTTTGAGAGAGTCAATGCATTGCGGAAATTGTAGAAATATATTTAATCTTTCGTCAAATGAACTAAAAATACATTGTAATATTTGTAATGAATTCTTCCATTGTGGTATCGCTGGTGAGTGTATTGGTGAAGATTGTATGATAAAAGATGAAAGAGGGAGATATAAGCATCGTGCAAGATATTGTAAGGGTTGTGTAAAAGAAACTTATAATGCTGAAACATGCTTGTGTAAGAATTGTGGTTCTAAATGATATAATTAAATATCATCTTATTCATGTTATCGAATGTACCTTTTGAGATATCTAAAATAATTACATATTTATCCTTCCTTATATTATTATGAATCTTCATGAATACTTCAGAATATTCTTTTATTTTTTTCAAACTATCGTCATTTTCTATTTTCTTTTTCTTGTATGTTTCCATAGTAGACTTAAAGTCTACATCACATATAAGGGCAGAAACCTTTTTTATAAAATGTCCTTCTCTCCTATCTTCACTCAAACTATATAATTCTTTTTCTATATTAAAAAGATTTAGTCCAAAATAACACGCGTTCTTGTAAAAACGCAACGCCCATAAAAGCTTTCTTCCTTCTTCATTCATTGTAGCGTTTTTGATCTCTTCATGTTTTCTTTCAGGATTTATCATATTTGTAAATAAACATTTAGTATCTACCTGCAAAGCTTTATAGTTATCATATATCGGGCGATTACTACCAACTATATTTGGGTGACCAGACTTCATAAGTTTCAAATAATCTATATTCCCAAAAAAGATTATATTTCCTTGAGTATCTTTACCCCGTCTTCCAGCTCTTCCTGACATTTGTAAAAATTCATCCTGTGTAAAACTATTTCCGTTTGTTTCAAGAAAACAAGAAGTTTTTACTGGAAGATCAATACCTAAACAAAGGGTTTTGTCAGAAATAACAATTCCGATTTCTTTTTTTGATAGTAGCTTTTGAAGTTGCCAATTGTATTCATCGGGCATACTTTCTAGATATACCCCTATTCCGCGTTTTAACATTTGAAATAACGGACTTTCATATGGTATCTTTATACCTAGTGTTTTTTTTATTTCACGACGGACTTCTCTAATAGTATCACCTGACATTGGTTCTTTGGAAGTTGTGAAAATAAAATCACTATGCTTAGCAAAAACATCTTGTGGACCAAAATAAGGATTTACAATAAAACTATTCATTTCTTTCATAAGATTTTTTTCCTGAATACTCTTAACTCTTTGTTCAGTTTCTTCATTTTTTCTCACATCATTCAACTTTGATTCATAGTAAGATAAAACCTTTGTTGTAAATTCGCGTTTCTGCTTTTTATCAAAATTTTCCATCTTTTCTTTGATTTCATATTGAGCATTTGTAGATGTTACCTTTAAATTATCACGATAAGTTACTCTTTTATCCATAGCTTCTCGATATAGTTCTTCTTTCTTTTCAAGAATATCATAGTGATATGGATATTCTTCTAACTCTTTTGTATTTAAATATTCATAAATATTATTAAAAATGTTTAAACATTCCCTTTCATTCGTATGGAACATAATCATTGGAAACATCTTCCTTTGTTTTGTTTCTCTTATAAATGATATAAAATCTTTATTTTTAATTGTATCACTCTTTTCTTTGAAACTATCAAACACTTCTTGGATTTCTGAAGGATAATCTTTTGACAAATTTATCATTTTATCTTTCAATGCCAATTCATAGTCCCTACAATCGTCAAGTGATAACATACCTTTATTTTTAAAATATTCATCAGGTGATAATGAATCTAACATTTCACCATCTTCATCAATTTCGTCAAAAATATCATAAAGACGGTTCCAAAGGACGGAACAATCATTCGGCGTAAAAGACAAACTATTATCGTTATAGTTATCATTTACATTTTCGTAAGCACATAGTGGATGAAGTTTCTTGAGACCTTCATTCTTCCAAACCCACCTTTGATGATTAATAAAACGTTGGTTGTATTCAACGTAGTTTATTTTTAAATTAGGATTTATATCCTTTAGTTTACAAACTAGATAATCTATATTTTTAATTGTTGCTGAAAGGGCTAAGAAATTACACTTTAACAGCTTTATTAGATTTTCATATATATCGCCGTCTTCGCTCTTATTTACATTATGTATTTCATCAAAAACAGCATAATCAAATGTTGTACCTAAACGTAACAGGGAATTTTCAATCTCAAGTGGTGTTCCAATAAAAATATTTGTTTGAGGACTATACGAAAAATGTGAAATATTATCAAGAATAAAATGAACCTTATACCCCATATTTACAAAATGTGCTCCAACTTGATAAGCAACTGGCTTCGCTGGACAAACATATATGATCTTTTTATGAAGAATACCTGCTGACATAGCTATCCAAGATTTTCCAGCAGATGTAGGCGCTTTTACAATAACACTCTGTCTTTTAGAAACGTAATCAATAACATCTTTTTGCCAATCATCAAATACCTTTTCTCTATCATTCCAGTGATCGAGGGGTTTTAGAAGATTACCCATCTTTTCCATCATAAAATCTTTTTCATCGCACTTCTTGAGTGTTTTTTCAATTTTTTCTAATAGTTTGTCTTCATCTACAAAATTATTATCTTTTAGTTCATAAAAAAGTATAATAATATATTTCATATAAGTTTTCTTATCTTCATTCCAAAGAGTTTTAAGAAGTTCATACTTAAATTTTACTTTTCCTTCTTTTGATTTAAATTTCTTAAGATGATTAAATGGATCATTCTTATCCAAAATCTTCAAGAAATAATCAACACGACTAATATCATCTTCAATATCTTTAACTTTTCTCTTTTCATTTTGTTGTTGAATAATCAAATCCTTCTTTTTAACATGTGTTTTACCATTCTTGCTTTTTTTAATAACTTTCTCTTCTACTTTTTTCTTATCTCTATCTTCAATCATATGTTTTAGATTTGTATTTACATCCGCAGAAAGATCTCTCAGGAATATAGAGAGTTCCTGCTTTTCAATCTTTTGCTTTGTTAGAATATCCATAACTATGTTGTGACTACATATATAAATGGTTTTGTTTTTAAATGGATTTTAAAACGGCGTATTTTAATATTAAATATTTAACAAACTGAGGAACCATGATTCCATTTATCTCTTGTTCATTTCTATCAAAACATTGTTTATCACCTACTAATTTTAACCCACGCCCTACATCTAATAAAGAAAATATTGTTTTATTCAATGTAAATAAGTCTCCTACGTCAGGATATAAAGGTCTAAATTTCTTGTATAATATATTAAAAGAAGTACTTTCATATATTTCGCCGCGATAATATGCATATATTTCTTTAAAGAAATTAATTCTCTCAATAGGGACTTCGTATTTTTCAGGTAACGCCTTTTCTAAAAAATTCCGTATGCTTTCTTTTTTTTCATAATCTTCATTTATGGTTATATTAAAAGTTATTACATCATGTGATTTTTCTATTAAATCATTCCTATATTTATGTCTTCCAGTATCAAGATCACGATAAAATTTTTCTTTGAATGGTGTATTCATAGTTTCAACTATATCAAAAACGCGACATGTAAATAGTATATATATCCCTTTCCCGAGTATTTTTATTAGTTGACTCAATTTTATACTTTCAGTAACGGTTTCGGGTATAAAGTGTATTATTTCTTCATTTATTTTTTGCGTATCTGTTAAACTACGACATGTTAATTTATTAAACGTAATAATCCCACAATTAATATCTTTTTCACTTTCGACGCCACAACCATTACCATCTAAATATATGATAGTTTCTGGGAAAATAGTATTCTCTTTATGTAACTTATAATCATAGTTATATATATTATGATTACTGTGTGAACCTCTTTCTGAAAAACTCTTCAATATTTCATCCATTTCAACTGTTTTTTCTTTTTCTTTTTCGTCATTGTCTTTGAATAAACTTCCACCACTTAGATATAGTTCTAAAATTGGTTCAAGATGACTTTTATCTGCTTCACCTCTAACACTACATCCCATACTACTAAATGTTATTATTTTTACACCATCGGGTATAAGGAACCAATTATCTTTTTTTATTTGTCCATGTGCCCCTATTATTTTTACTTCTTTGTTTTTAATATCATCTGTTATAGGTAATTTAGGTGGTCTTTCTAAATAATTACCCATTACGGGATACATACTTCTTAAACGATTAGATGGTGTCCTGAATAGACCACTTCTCTCTCTACTATAACCATAGGGTAATCTTGGTAAGTTTGATGGTTGCGTATGCATTACATATGGAGGTGGAGCACTAGGAGTTAATGTAGAAATATGCGTTGGATATACGACTACAGGATCTACGACTACAGGATCTACGACG
>Ga0181552_10003126_pt1 | contig 11879 bp, 11 predicted proteins | sample 011ome_18_FD_130583 | JGI IMG/M metagenome (GOLD analysis project Ga0181552, IMG submission 130583) | Coastal salt marsh microbial communities from the Groves Creek Marsh, Skidaway Island, Georgia - 011501BT metaG (megahit assembly) | ecosystem: Environmental > Aquatic > Marine > Intertidal...
AAATAATTGCAATAAATAAAATCCAGATTTTTTTCTTTGGCCTTATTTAATTGCTTCTCAATTTTTGTAGGTTTCCACAAATCATCAGTTTCCAATATTGCAATATATTCAGAACTTGATTTTTTTGAGGCCAAATTGCAAGAATATGAGGGTCCTCTGTTTATTTCATTTCTAATTAAAGTAATGGGGAATTTATATTTTTTAAAATTATCAATTTTTTCATTTGAACAATCGTCTACTATCCACACTCTATCAGGTACTACAGTTTGATTTTCAATACTATCTAGTGCACTCAATAATAGTTTGTATCTCTCTTTTACGGGAATTATTACATCTATTGAATTATTTGTATTCATATATTTAAATTATGATATTAAATCTTTGTATTTAACAATTTAACATTTTAAAATCAAAGTCAATGATATTGGGCCTTATACCATCAAGATTAAATTCTAGAAGACTTAAAAAAAAACCTCTTTTAGAAATTAATAATTTACCAATAATAGTTCACACTTTTAAAAGAGCTAATTTATCGAAAAAATTAGATAAGCTTATTGTATGCACCGATAGTAAACTAATTCAAGATAGAGTAAAAAAACATGGTGGTAATGCTCTTTTGACATCGAAAAAGCATAGAAATGGCACAGAAAGAATAAATGAAATAGCAAAAAAAATAAAAGCCAACTTGATAATTGATATTCAAGGAGACGAACCCCTTCTTGATCCAAGCCATATTGACAAGGTTATAGAATTTCATAAAAAAAATCTTCATTTCGATATTGTGCTACCTACTTTAAAATTTAAAAACCCAGAGCAAAAAAACATAGTGAAAGTTGTTTCAGATAAGTTTAATAGAGTTTTATATTTAAGTAGGTCTGTTGTACCTTATAGTTTTAAAGATAAACCAAAATATTATCACAAACATTTATCAATTATTTCTTTTAAACCTAATGCACTTAAAAAATATTGTATGTGTAAAGAATCTTATTTAGAAAAAATAGAAGGAATAGAATTATTAAGAGCTTTAGAAAATAATTTGTCAATAGGAACATTTTCAATTAAATCAAACACTTTTTCTGTAGATATTAAAGAAGATTACTTGAGAGCAATTGAGGCATTCAAAAAAGATAAATATAAAAATGCCTATTGAAAAAAAAATCATTATTTTTGATTTAGATGGAGTCTTAATTAATTCAATGAATAATATGGAAATTGCATGGAAATATACATCTATTAAATATGGTTTAAAAATAAAGTTTGAGGAATATAGAAAAAATATTGGTTTACCTTTTGATACTATAACAAAAAATCTTAAAATAAAAAATAATAGAGAAAATATAAAAGAAAGTTATAGTTTTTATTCAAAAAAATATTTTAATAAAATAAGATTGTATCCAAATGTAAAGGGTGTTTTGCAATATTTAAGAAAAAAAAAATATATAATTGCTCTTATCACATCAAAAGATAAAATCAGAACTAAAAAAATTATTTCACTTTTTAATTTAAAATTCAAATATATTTTTACTCCAAATAACTCTATAAAACCAAAACCTTATCCTCATCAAATTAATAAAATTATTCAATTAGAAAAGGTTAAAAAAAAAAATTGTTATTATGTTGGTGACATGAATATAGACGCAAAATTTGCAAGTAACGCAGGTGTAAATTTTATTTTTACTTCATATGGATTTGAAAAGAAAAAAGTAAAATCAAAATTAAATATTAGCAATATTAAGCAGTTAAAAAATATATTTTAATGAATGGAAGTGTGTTAATTTTGGGATCTAAACCGCCCGCAAAAATCCCTAAATTAGATTTCATAGAAGTTTTTTCTTCCAACGGTAGTGCAGAATTAGCTAAAATTTATATAAATAAACATAAATCTGTAGACCATACTTGTGTTATTGGAGCAAGATCATTTACTAAACTTAATCATATTAAAAATAGAGTAATTAGTGCAGCACCAAGCACACTTGTAATTAGAGATTTTGAGAAGATTTATTCATATATACCCGAATTGTTTGATAACAATTTGAAAATTATTAATTACACTAAATTTGAACAGATATTATTTCAGAAAACGTTTTTTAATAGTGGAATTCTGAATTTATTTTTAGCTGAGGTTAATTATGAGGATAAATTTTTAAAAAAATTAAAACATATGTTGAGTGGTTTTTTTATTAATGGATTTATGGGGGCATCAACAGGTTTCTTTGCGCTGTTATATGCTTCTCAGAAATATCCAAATTCAAATTTGATATTATCTGGTTTGGGCTTTAAAGGAGGTGGACATTATTATAATGATGGAAAAATGACGGATAGTAGAGGCAAGGTAGATAGTTACTTGTTCAAATATTTGAATAATCAAATAAAAAATAGAATTTATATTTTTGATAAAAAAATGTCAGAGGAACTAAATATAAAAAATTTAGAAGCAGGTGAAATATCACTAAAATAATTAGAATGAATTTATTCATAGAATTTGTCGGATACCCTGGATCAGGAAAAACTTTATTAAGTAAAAGGTTAAAAAAATTTTTAAATAACAAAAAATTTAAATTAATTAAAGCTGACAAGTATTTTTTTGATTATTATTCATCTGGATTTGTTAATAAATTAATTTTTAAAAACTATTATAAATATAAAATAAAAGTTAAATTTGCATCAAATTTAATTTTTAAAAAACAACATAAATATTTAAAATCAAAATTAAATCGGCTTATTAAAAAACATAAATTGAAAGATTCAATTGACAATTTTAAAAGACTATTGAATTTGACTGATCTAAATAATTCATCAAAAAAAATGGCAATAGATAATTTTGAAATAGATTTGTGCACTTTTTTTTTAAGTAAAAAAAAAAATTCTTATATTTACAATGACGAAGGGATTATACAAAAAGTATATCAATTATATAAAAAAGATTTGAAAATTACTAAACTTGAGAGAGAAATTAATAGATATTTAAAAAATTTGCCCTTACCAAACATATTAGTATCTATAGATACAGATTTTAATAAATCAGTTAAAAATTCAATAAATAGAGATAGAGGTTTTAAATATAATATTGAAAATATTTCAGAAACTAAAAAAATGTTTAAAAAAATTGATTTTATTTTAAAAAAAAAATTAAAAAAAAAAACTAAATTAATTGTTATAAAAAATAAAAAACAAGTAGATAAAAAATTTAAAAATATTCAAAATATTTTATGAAAATATTACATATAGGATATTCAGACACTTTAGGTGGAGCATCAATTGCTATGATGAGACTTCATAATTCATTATTAAATTCGGGTCTTAACTCAAAAGTGCTGGTTGGGGAAAAATTGTCATCAGATGAAAATGTCATTGGACCTGATAAAAATTTAGAAAAATATTTTAATGAATTAAAAATTAAAATTGCAAGACAAAAAAAATATATCTACAAGTATGATGGAAAGTTTTCTCATTCACTAAATTTATTCAGTTCTCAAATTGTGAATAAAATAGAAAAAATTAAGCCAGATATTGTGAATTTACACTGGGTGAACAATGAATTGATTTCAATTAAACAAATTGGAAAAATAAAATTTCCTATTGTGTGGACGTTTAATGATATGTGGCCTATGTGTGGAGGTGAGCATTACTCTGATAATGATAGATACAAATTAGGTTATGACTCTACTCAAAAAAATATTAATGAAGAGGGTATTGACTTAAATCGTTATTTATGGAAGTTAAAAAAAAAACATTGGGGAGAAAATATAAAACTAATTATTTGTATAAGTAAGTGGCTGAGAGAAAAAGCGTTAGAGAGTAAATTATTTCACAATCATAATACAGAATATGTTCCATGCACTTTAGACACTAATGATTGGAAGCCTATAGAAAAAAATAAAGCAAGAAAAAATTTAAATTTACCTCTTAATAAAAAAATTCTGCTTTTTATGTCAACAAATGGATCAAAAGACTTTAGAAAAGGTTTTATGTACATTAAAAATTATTTAGATAATTCTTCAAATAGAGGAGAAGAAATACTTCTTCTAAATGTAGGCAAAAACAATGTTATTAAAATTAAAAATTGTGAAATTTTAAATATTAATGAAACATTTAATGGGCAGTCCGATAAACTAAAATTATACTATTCAGCATCAGACATTCTGCTCGCACCCAGCATTTTAGAAGCTTTTGGGCAAGTTGCAATTGAGGCTTCTTCCTGTGGAACTCCAAGTATTGGATTTGAAAACACTGGAATTTCTGATGCAATAAAGCATAAAGAAACAGGTTATTTAGCAAAATACATGGATCAAAGTGATTTTAACAATGGTTTAAATTGGATAATAAATGAATTGAGTAAAAACGAAAAATATTTTTATAGAAGTTGTATAAAATTTGTTGAGAATAATTTTTCTCCAAATTTAATTTCAAAAAAATATATTGATCTTTACAAAAGTATTTTAAATGGCAATAGATAATAATTTAAGTGTAATAATTTTAATTGGTGGACGTGGTTCGAGATTTTCTAAAATTAATGAACCACCTAAACAATTAATGATTTTGAATAAAAGATCTTTGTTAGAAAATCAAATGAGGTATTTTATTCGTTACAAGGTAAGAAATTTTATATTACCTTTAGGTTACAAAAGTTCATATTTTAGAAATTTTTTTAAAAAAAAAAAAACTATTAATAATTTTAAAATTAAAGTTCATAATTATAAATTTGATAAAATTGAAAAAAATAAAATAAATATTTTATTATTTGATGGAGGCAAAAATACCTCAAAATTAAACAGAATAAAAAAATCATTAAAATTTATTAAAAATAATAATTTTCTTGCTACTTATGGAGATGGAATAGCAAATATAAATTTAAAAAATTATATCCAATTATTTAATAAATATAAAAAAGCTATAGTTGCTTGTAAGAATGTAAAATCACAATATGGTCATTTAAAAATAAAAGAAGAAAAAATTTTATCTTTTGATGAGAAGCCAATTCTTAAAGATCCAATAAATATTGGTTATTATTTTTTTCCAAAAGAAATTTTTAATAAATTTTATAAAAATAATTATGAATTGGAGGATAAATTTGTTAAATCTTTGATAAGAAATAATAAAATTATAGCCTATAGTCACAAAGGATTTTTTTTTAATATTGATAGAAAAATGGATCTAGATAATATAAAAAAAAAATATAGAAAATTATTAAAAACTCTTTAACATTGAAAAAAACTTTTTTAGTAACTGGTGGATTTGGTTTATTAGGAGTTTCTTTAGTAAATTTTTTGCTTAAAAAAAAAGCTAGAGTAGTTATTTTGGATTACAAATCTAAAAGAAAAAATTTCTTTCCCAAATCTTTGAATCTTATTATAGAAAAAGGAAACTTTTGTGAGCAAAAATTTGTAGAAAAAATTTTAAGTAAATATAAGTTTTCATGCATTTTTCACTTGGGTGCTCAAACTCAAGTTTTAAAAGGTCTTCAGAATCCTTATGAAACATATAAAATAAATGTTTTTGGTACATTAAATTTTCTAGAAACAATTAGAAAAAAAAAATTAAAAATTCCATTTTTGTATAGCTCATCTGATAAAGCTTACGGAGAATTAAAAAAAAAATTTTATTTGGAGGATGATAAATTAGATGCAAATTTCCCTTATGATACGTCCAAATCAAGTTCAGATTTGATCTGTCAATCTTACAGTCATACGTACGGTATAAAAATTGGAATTATAAGATCAGCAAATATTTTTGGAGAGTGTGACCTTAACTTTAAAAGAATTTTTCCAGAAACTATTTTGTCAATATTAAAAAATAAAAAGTTAATAATTAGGTCTTCTGGGCGTCAAAAAAGAGATTATATATACGTAGAAGATGTATCGAGAGCTTACTTTAAATTATATCAATTTTTGTCGAGATCTTCTTATAAATTAAAAATATTTAATATTGGATCTAAATATAATTTAACAACAATTGAAATTGTTAATAAAATTTACTCAATTATGAAAAAAAAAGCCAACTATGAAATTAAAAATTATTCTAAATCCGAAATTAAAAATCAAAGACTAAACTATAATAAAATTATTAAAGAATTAAGATGGCGACCTATCTTCAAGTTGAATGAATCCATATATAAAACTGTTGATTGGTATAAAAAAAATCTTAAAAATTTGTAATTTAAAATGTTTAAATTAAATATTTTTTTTGAAACCTTAGTAGGCATTTCTCAAAACAAAAGTTTGTGTAGAATTTTACAAAATTATCACTGTAAAAAACAATTTATTAATGGAAATGTTATTGAATTTGGAGCAACACCCGGCTCAGATAAGAATTTTTCAAATATTATAAAAAAAAAATCAATAAAAAAAATTTATTACAGTGATAAGTATATTAAAAGAAAAAATACTATCAGTGCAGATTTAAACAAAAAAATAAATATAAAAAAAAACTTTTTTGATAATGTTTTGTTATTTAATGTAATGGAACATTTAACAGATCCAATTAATGCTAAAAATCAAATAAATAAAATTTTAAAAAAAAATGGAATTTTGATGGGTTCATCACCTTTTTTATATAGATTTCATGCAGCCCCTTCTGATTACTTAAGGTTTACAAAGCCATTTCTTAATCAACTTTTTCAAAAAAATTTTAAAATAATTGAAATTGAGAATATTGGTTTTGGCCCACTATGTGCATGCTATTCTTTAGTTTCTGATTTCACAAAAAAAATACCTTTCATAAATTATTTTTTATTCACTTTTGCATTTTTATTAGATTATATAATATCAAAATTAGTTAGATATGAATTAAAAGATATCTATCCTATCGCAGTCAATTTTAAAGTTAAAAAGAAATAAATTTATAAGAAATTTTTTTTAAAAAAAAGATAAAATTTAGAAAACTTTATTCTATCTTTGGTTTTTAAATTTAATAAATATTTAACTACAAACATAAAAAAAACAAAAAATTTATTTTGATTATTATCAATTCTAATCTGTATTTTCTCAAAAAAATGATCTTCTTTATTTAGTGTGTGAGAAATACCACCTGGTCGAAATATTCCAAATACCTCATCTTTTTTTGTTGCTTTACCAGTAAATTTATTGTGAACAATCAGTCGATAAAAATAATCAAAGTCAGAAGAATATTTATATTTCAAAGAATATTTTCCATTTATTTCAGCAGCTTTTCTTTTCAAAAAAAAACCAGTTGAATGACTTGTATAAAAGAACCATGAATATTTAATTTTATGAGGATAATATCCACTGATTATACCCCAATGTTTTTTTACTGAACCAAAGAAGAAATCAACTTCAGGATATTTTTTGTAATAATCAATTAAAGTTGAAGTAGCATCTGGTAATAAAATATCATCAGCATTTACTATACCTATAAACTTTCCAGTGCACAATGTGAGAGCTTTATTAATCGCATCATAATTACCTAAATCTGGTTCGCAAACAAAATAATCAATAAATTCTAAATTTTTTTTTATGATCTCTAAACTTCCATCAGTTGAAACACCATCAATTACAATGTACTCAATATTTTTATATTTCTGATTTTTAATGCTATCGATAGTTTCTTGAATATACTCTGATTTATTTTTAATAACAGTAATAATAGATATTAAAGTAGCATCATTTTTTTTATTATTAGAATTAAATCTTTTGCCACCCTCAAAAATTCTTTTCTCATTTTTATCTAAAAATTTTTTGAATAAAATTTTGTCAGAGTTAATATTCATTTTTTTTAATTAATTTTTAAGTATTTATTTATATAAATCTTAATAAATAAAAATAATACCGAAATAAGAATACTAATAAAAAAATAATCTATAAAAGATTTTAAAGTAATTAAAATTTGTGCAATTGTGTTTACATTTAAATCAGCATTATAATAATATGGAAAAAAAATTAACAAATAAATGTATTTAGAAATAAATATATATAAAATATACCTAAATATATTTGTTTCAATATTGTTTAATAGGAATGGTATTATTCCTATTAGATATATTTCTCTATAAAAATTATTACCAAAAATTAAATATAAAGATGCAGCTAATGAGCTAGAAACTATAAAAAAATTTGAATTATCATCTAACTTATTATCATTAATAAATTTGCTGTCTTTTAAAAAAAAATAATATATTGCATAAGAAATTATAATATTTAACCCTATTAAAATTAATTTTAGAAATATTTCTTCATTAAAATTAAAGAAAAATAATAAAATTTTATTTAAAGAATTAAGTGAAAAAGAATATCTAAAACTTTGTGAAACATAATCTAGAGTACCAATTATACTTTTAAGATTATCTAAAAATAAGAAAAAAAAACTTATTATCAACAAAACTGAAAGAAAAAAAAATATTAGGTTTTTAAATTTTATTTTTTTTTCTAATAAAAAAATTATACTTAAAATAGCTGGATAAAACTTTGTTAAAGTTAATAAAAGTAAAATCAATAATTTTACTATTATATTTTTTGTGAAATAAATTGAAATAATTAAAAAAATATAAATTAAAATATCAATATTAAGTTTTTCATATAAAAATAATGTTGTTGGATTAAAAAATATTAAGGTTGTTAATAAGTATTTAAAAAGATTGTCTGGTTTAATTATTTTAATATTTAAGAATATAAAACTTATAATCAATACTGTTGAGATAATATGTATTAAAACATCAGCAAAATCTTTGGTTATAGAGGGAAAGATTAGTATCGTAGGACCATAAAGAAACGATCCATAATAATCTTTATAACAATCGTTAGATGAATAAACATCAAAACCTAAATTGTGACAATTTATAACTGTAAACAAGTATTTAAAATCTCCAAATAGAATTATTTCTCTTTTCCCGGAATCTAAATTTAAAATTTCAGTTGGGTGGATATATATGTTGTATAAAAAGCCAAAATATAAAATTAAAAAAACTATAAGGCTCGTTAAAACGAAATATATAAGGTTTGTTTTTTTCAAAAGTGAATAAATTAATTTTTTTTATAATTTTCTTTTTCTAAATCTTTAATATTTATGAATTCTAGATTTAGGTTATTATTATTTTTCTTTATATCTTCAAAAAAATTCCAAGCAAGCACTACTGCGGTAGAGTAATTGGATGAAATTTTTTTTTTCGATTTAATTGGAATATTTACCCCTGGTATAAATTTATTGTGCTTTAGATTATTATCTTCAACAATAAAATCGATTTGATCTTTTATACCAAAGAAATTTAAAGCGGTTGTTGCTTTAGCAGGAGCCCCATATCCAATTATATTTTTCTTATTTAATTTCAAATCATTTAAGTTTTTAATTACGTTTTCTCTTATTTTGTAAACTTTTTCTCCAAATTTTTTATAAACTTCAAAGTTTTTAATACCATATTTTTCTTCTTCATTAAGAATTTTATTAATTTTTTTACTTACATTAATATTTTTATTTTTCGAAATATAAATCCTAAGAGATCCTCCATGTGTATTTATTTTTTCTGCATTGAAGATTTTCAAATTAAACTGTTTGAAAAAATTTACTAGAGAAGTTAAAGACCAATAATTATAATGCTCATGGTAAATATTATCAAAAGTTAAATCTTTAAGTGTATTCATTAGATATTGTATTTCAATTATGATCGTACCTTTTTTAGATAACAAATCTATCATACATTCAGTCATTTCTTTCAAATTATCAGAATGAGCAAACACATTTGAAGCAAGTATCAGATCAGCATTTTTTTTTATTTTTTTTACATTTTTTTTATTAAGGAAACCATTAAATGTTTTTATTTTGTTTTTATTTGCTATCTTTGCAAGATTTTTTGCTGGCTCAATACCTAAAATATTTTTAAATTTTAAGTTTTTAAACGGTCTTAGAGCTATACCGTCGTTACTGCCTACATCAATTATATATGATTTATTTGGTTTTAATTTAAATTCTTTAATATATTTTTCTGTAGCTTTAACGAAATGATCTCTAAAAACTTTTGAGGTTGACGAAGTATATAAATAATTTGAAAACATTTTTTTTGCATCAACTGCAACAGATAATTGGAAATTATGACATGTTTCACAATAGTTAACTTCTAATGGGTATAATTCAACCTTTTCCCTTTTTGATTTAATTAAGTTATTTGCAAGCGGTTGATACCCCAGTGAAACTACTCTTTTTAATTTTATTCCCCCACAACAACGACAATTAAATTTGTAACAACTTAACAATAGATTTTTTTCATTTTCATCAACAAAAACATGTTTAATTGTATGCGTAACACCATAATTTTTATGTTCTCTCTCTCCTCTTACTAAGTTTAAAAATGTGGTATCTTTTGTAAATACCATTGTGTGTGCTACGTTTGGTTTAATAATTGATAACTGTCCTTCATTAACTATTTGAGTAATTTTAGGTGAGTTAGGATTTAAAATATCTTGAAAAATTTCAATTATTTGACCTTTTGTAAATAAACATTTCTGTTCTTGCTGTGGATGATAATGATTTGCTCTTATAGATCCTTTTTTAGAATCCACTACTCCAATCATATTTATTGGTTCTGTTAGTTCATGGTTTGTGATTCTACCTCTTTCATCAATAAAATCATTTCCACTATCTCTCACACATTCCAACTCCTTTATTAGATCTTGTTTAGACCATTTATCTATCATCTCTTTAATGCTTTCATCTAGAGCATATAGAAATTTAAAACCAGTATTTAGAATTTTTTTATTTGAAAGTGAGAAACCTAAATTTGGAACTTCATCATTTGTTTCTCTGATAGTAATTTTGGGATTGTATTTTTGACATATTTCTGCAACTTCTTTCACAGTGACGGTTTCTTTTGTTAAATTATATAATTCTTTATTCAAGTCAGATCTTTCCTCCATAAATTTGAAACATCTAGCAACATCAATTAGGGGTACTAAACTTTTAATTTGTCTTCCTCCAGCAAAAAGTCTTAGCAATCCATCTTGTGATGCCATTTTAGAAAAGTGATTTGTCATTATATCTAATCTTGTTGTGTCAGTTGAATATCCATATACTGATCCCAATCTTAGTATAATATAATTTTTATTTGATTTTTTTAGCTGTTCCTCGTTATAAGCTTTTGATTTACCATAGGATAATACAGGTAAAGTTTTTTCATTTTCAGTAATATCTTTTTTTACCTCTTGAATCCCTTCATAAACTACATGGCTTGAGGGCATAATTATTTTACAATTTTCACTTATTGCATCGATAATATTTTGAGTTCCTTCTTCTGCAGCTAATTTAATTTCTATTTCTTTTTTTTGGTTACTTTCACCTTTAACACGTGGTACATCAGTTATTCCTGCAAGATGATGCACTATATCCGCATCATGACAATATTTATTTATTAATTCTTTATCTAGAATATCACCATGAACAAATTCTATGTTCCAATTTCTTAATTGGTTTACTCTCTCCGAAACAAAACGATTATCAATTACAATAACTTCGTCGTTCCAACTATATCCAGAATAGATTTTACATAGTTCAGTCCCTATATAACCAAGACCACCAGTAATTATTATTTTTTTTTTCATAAAATGCTATATATAAACTCTATCCTAATTAATTTAAATGAAAGTTTTAAAAAATTTTACTATCATTATACCATGTATAAATTTTAAAGATGTAGAAAAATCCATTGTAAACATCAGACAAATATATGCTAAGGTGAAAATAATTGTATGATTAAATGAAAAAATAAAAAAAAATAAAGATAAGAATTTAAAATTTATTTATACAAAATTAAAAGGAATTGGAGCAAAAAGAAATCTTGCTGTAAAATCTGCTAGGACTAAGTATTTAGCTTTTATTGATTCAGACGCTTATCCTAAAAAAAAATGGCTTGAAAATAGTTTGAAGTTTTTAAAAAATAA
>Ga0181552_10003135_pt1 | contig 11854 bp, 13 predicted proteins | sample 011ome_18_FD_130583 | JGI IMG/M metagenome (GOLD analysis project Ga0181552, IMG submission 130583) | Coastal salt marsh microbial communities from the Groves Creek Marsh, Skidaway Island, Georgia - 011501BT metaG (megahit assembly) | ecosystem: Environmental > Aquatic > Marine > Intertidal...
TGATGATTCTAGTGGCACCCGCAGTTTCTAACATTTTAGCTACCATTTTAGCAGCAATTGGCACTCTTGGTTTGTCTTTTCGGTCTTGTCTAGCCCATCCAAAGTAAGGTAGTACAGCAGTGATATGACGAGCTGATGCTCTTTTTGCAGCATCGATCATTAACAGTAACTCCATAAGATGTTCTGAGTTAGGATGTGTTGATCCTACTAAGAAAACTCTTGCTCCACGAACTGATTCTTCGAAAGATGGTTGGAATTCTCCATCTGAATATCTCGAGAATTTAACTTTTCCTAGTGGAGACCCAAAAGCTTTTGCTATTCGTTCTCCAAGATCCATACTTTGAGTACAAGCAAAAATCTTTGGCTGAGGAACTGGAACTGTCATCTGTAAGCTATTGTTAATTAATTATTTATATCCTAATTTAATTAGGACTGCAAATTTATACAATTATTTGAGTTGCTCAAGTTTATTTTAAAGATATTTTTAATTGATAATTAGATTATTTTTCTAATTTTGTGCCCGCATTCAAGCCTTGGTGGCGGAATTGGTAGACGCGCTGGATTCAAAATCCAGTTTCTTCGGAAGTGTGGGTTCGATTCCCACCCAAGGTACAAAGACCCTTGTTAATCTTTTGATTTTCAAGGGTTTTTTGTTTTAGGATGCTATTTTGTACGGAAAATTCGTACTATGTGATATAAAAACCTAAAAAGTTTGGTCGCATTGCTTAAAAATAACCACCCCCTGGGTTTGAAGAATTTGTTTTTCTTTTGGAGTAATATCCCCAATATCATTATATAACCTAAAATTTATATCTGTGTAACTTATTGAAAACGGTCAAAACCACTATTCTTTTTCTATGTAAAAGTATAGTAGTTTTTATCTTTTTGTTAGTGCAAAAATAAGCTTGAGTAAGATTCTCTTAGCTTTAATTTATACCGTTAATAGCTTTTTTTCACAAGATGTTACCATCACTTATCCTATTTCAAAATCTTTGACAATTGGAACATTTTACCTCCACGGAAAAGGAAGAAATTTTGATCATAACTCTAATTTTTTATCATTGAACACAACAGTTGTAAATGGTAAAATGAGTTTTCTCACCCAAGCTTATGTTTTAGACATGGATAACACCTATGGTATGGCAGAAACTATAGCTTACAAATTGAGTAATCAATTCAGTTTAAAAGCCTTTGCCACAAAAATTATTTCTAGTGGAGAATTGAAATGGACAGTTGGAGTTAAGTACAATCTTTAAAATAAATAATTGCTAAAAAATCTTTAATCGTTTATTGACGTCAAACGGAAATAATTCTTATCTTATGTGTTCTTTTCATTATCGACAAACTAACAAACTAATATCTACTATTATGGCTCAATTCACACTTCATGTCAACGGAACTTCTCATCAAGTTGATGTAGCTCCGGACACCCCCATCTTATGGGTACTTAGAGATCACTTACACTTAGTGGGCACTAAATATGGTTGTGGTATTGCACAATGCGGCGCCTGTACCATTCATTTAAATGGAATTGCTACACGTTCGTGTCAATTGCAAGTATCAATGGTAGGTAGTAGTGAGATCACTACTATTGAAGGTCTCTCTGAAAATGGAGATCACCCTGTTCAACAAGCGTGGCTAGAAGAAGATGTCCCACAGTGTGGATATTGTCAAACAGGACAAATTATGACTGCAGTTTCGCTTCTTAAAAGCAATCCTCATCCATCTGATGAGGAAATCGAAATGGGAATGAGTGGAAATTTGTGTAGATGTGGTACCTATACACGTATTAAGAAAGCAATCAAAAGAGCATCTAACAGTTAAATTTAGGATTATGTCAGTATTTAAAACAAAAAACTCTAGAAGAGCATTTATAAAAAATATTTCCCTTGGAAGCGGAGGTATTATTTTGAGTTTCAATTGGCTTGCTTCCTGTAATTCAACAGAAAGAGAACTGTTAGCCTTACCAGAAAATTGGTATGAATTAAACGGGTATTTAAAAATTGGTGAAAATGGTTTAGCGACCATAATGTCCCCCAACCCAGAAATCGGTCAAAATGTGAAGACTTCTATGCCAATGCTCGTTGCTGAAGAATTGGATATTGACTGGAAGAACGTGCTAGTTGAACAAGCTCCTTTAAATGTAGGTCTTTTCGGTAATTGGCAAATTGCAGGAGGCTCTAGATCCATTGGTAGTAGCTGGGTTCCACTTCGACAAGCTGGAGCTACCGCTCGTAAAATGCTTTTGACAGCTGCAGCTACCTCATGGAATGTCCCCATTGAAGAACTCACAACTTCTGATGGAATCATCTCTCATAAAGCTTCTGGAAAATCAGATCACTATGGCGTATTTGCGAAGCTAGCATCTCAGCTAGCGGTTCCAGAAGAAGTAGAACTAAAAGAATTAGCAGATTTCAAAATCATCGGACATTCTAAAAAGAATGTAGATGGTAAACATATAGTAACTGGTAAACCGCTTTTTGGATTGGATATTTATAAAGAAGAAATGCTTACTGCAATGATCGTGCATCCACCTGCTTTTGGAAAAGTATTGAAGTCTTTTGACGCCTCTTCGGTCATCAATTTGCCTGGCATTAAAGATGTGTTTACCATCAATACCTTTAATGATGAGGACGCTAGAGGTTGGTCTGATATTACCGCTTTTAACGTTCAAGTTGTCATTGTTGGTGAATCTACATGGCAGGTGATGAAAGCTAAAAAAGCCATTAAAGTAGAATGGCAGAATATGCCAAAAACAACCATTAAGCAAGCAGGATGGGGTGGTAATTTAACTGATGTGTCCATTCCGACAGATTTAGAAAATACAACAGATCACAATAAAAAATTAAATGATTACTCTGGCCTACCACTACAAACTGCTCGTAAGGATGGTAATCCAGAAAAGGCCTTTAAAGAAGCTGCTAAAGTGTTAGAACGAACCTATACGGCTCCATTTAGAGCTCACAACACCATGGAACCAATGAACTTCTTTGCAGATGTCACCGAGGATCGTGCAATTCTCTCAGGTCCAGTTCAAACACCTGAAGCTGCTGAAGGTTCTGTTGCGACCCGATTAAAAATGCCAAGAGAAAAAATTGAAGTTCACCTCAGCAGAATGGGTGGTGGTTTTGGAAGACGGCTATATGGAACCTTTGTGGTTGAAGCGGCGCTGATCTCTCAAAAGATGAAATCACCTGTTAAACTCGTATATACCAGAGAGGATGATATGACCTATGGAACCTATCGACCTGCTTATACTTTAACCTATAGAGCTGCTATCGATAAAGATAATAATCTAACAGCAATGCATATTATAGGTGGTGGCATTGCTGAGAATCCCCTACATGAGAATCGATTCCCAGCCGGAGCACTTGATAATTATTTAGCTGAAAAATGGTTCGTGCCTTCTAATATAACCATTGGAGCTTATAGAGCTCCTCGATCTAATTTTAATGCTTCAGCTGAACAATCCTTCTTAGATGAACTCGCTGAAATTCTTGGAAAAGATCCATTAGAATTTAGATTGGAACTCCTAAAAAGAGCCCAGGAGAATCCAGTAGGCCAGCGTAACGATTACGATGCAAAACGCTATGCTGGAGTATTGGAACTCGTGAAGAAGAATTCATCTTGGGGATCTGAAGATAAAAAAGATCTAAAAAGAGGAGTAGCAGCTTATTTCTGTCACCAATCCTATGTAGCCAATGTTGTTGATGTTCGAATGGATGGTAATACTCCAATTGTCGATCAAGTATATGCTGCAGTGGACTGTGGAATTGTTGTCAATCCAGATGCAGCGACCAACCTTGCAGAAGGAGGCACCGTAGATGGAATTGGAACTGCAATGTATGGTGAACTCAGTTTTGTTGATGGCATGCCTCAACAAGACAATTTTGACAAATACCGTCAAATTAGACATCACGAAGCTCCCAAAAAAGTAACTGTGGACTTTGTAAAAAGTGATATTGCTCCAACAGGTATGGGAGAACCTCCTTATGCTCCCGTTCAAGGTGCTCTTGCAAATGCAATTTATAGTGCTAGTGGTAAACGTCTTTACCATCAGCCCTTCATCAATGAATTAAATTCATAAATACATTCAATGATTGAAGTTGAAACAGCTTTAGAAATCATTCATCAAACAGCTGTAAAATTAAGAAGCATTTTTACAGCTGTTTCTTCACATAGTTGTGGTGCTGTTTTAGCAGATGATATCATCGCTCTAATCTCGTTGCCTCATTTTGCGCAATCATCAATGGATGGTTATGCCATAAAAAAACACAAATCTTCCACCTATAAGCTTATCGGTGAAGTAGCTGCTGGTTCATCTAAAGATTTTGATTTGAAACCTGGAGAAGCGGTACGCATCTTCACAGGGGCAAAAGTTCCTTTCTCTGCTGATTCTGTAGTCATTCAAGAAAAGGTTCAAAAGAACAAGGATCAAATAATTTTAAACTATGAACCTCAATACGAACAAAATATTCGGCCTATTGGAAGTCAGGTTAAAGCAGGAGATTTAGTGCTTCCCAAGGGACATGTACTAAATCCTTCCTCATTAGGTCTTTTACAGAGTCTCGGTATTCGTTCAATACAGGTGTATAAGAAGCCCTCAGTTTCAATTGTTCTAACTGGAAATGAATTACTCAAAGCTTCGGACTCTTTACAAGATGGCAAGGTATACGAGAGTAATAGTATCGTCTTAGAATCTGTTCTTAAACAACAAGGAATTGAAGACATAAGAGTTTTTTACAGCAAGGATAGTTTGTTAGAAACACAAAGCACAATTGAAAAAGCACTTGAATCTGATATGGTCTTAATTTCAGGTGGAATCTCAGTTGGGGATTATGACTTTGTTCAGCAATCATTAATCAATTTAGGAGTCCAAGAAGTTTTTTATAAAGTCAAACAAAAACCTGGTAAACCATTGTTTTATGGAGCCAAAGATGAAAAAATTGTATTTGGCCTCCCTGGTAATCCAGCTTCAACCCTAAATTGTTTTTATGTTTATGTTATACCGATACTCCATAAATTTTTAGGTAAAAAAATAGAGGATTTACCCATAATTGAAACAACTTTAACTACTAAAATTGAAAATAAATTTGGTAGAGCCTTGTTTTTAAAAGCTATGGTTAAAAATTTAAAATCAACGATTATCGATGAACACAATTCTGCGACTTTGATAAGTTTTTCAAAAGCAAATGCACTTGTTTATGTCCCCGCTTCTTCCTCTCATTTCGATGTTGGAACTCAAGTAAAAACCTGGTTAATCCCTAATTCATAATGGAGCACTTTACCTACTTCATATTGATATTGCCCATTGTATCTTTCTTGTATTCAAGTGTAGGTCACGGTGGTGCTAGTGGATATTTGGCTCTGATGGCTCTTTTTTCATTTCCAAATGAACTAATGAAACAAACATCTCTTATTTTAAACCTTTTTGTTGCTGGAATCGCTTTTTACCAATACTATAAAGGAGGGCATTTTAAATTTAAAAGCTTTATGTGGTTTGCAATAGGATCAATTCCTTCAGCCTATATTGGAGGTGCAATTAATATTGAACCAGATTTGTATAAAAAAGTACTGGGTGTCTTATTAATCTTTGCAGTTTTGAGAATATTATTCAAGCCTTCATATAATTCACAAACAAAAACGATTATTCCTTATCAAGCTATCATATTTGGTATCCTAATTGGATTCTTCTCTGGATTAATAGGAATCGGAGGTGGTATTATATTAACTCCTTTATTACTGCTGATGAATTGGTCTTCTATGAAAGAAGCAGCAACAATTTCTGCCCTATTTATATGGGTTAACTCCGCTGCAGCACTTTTAGGTCAATTCAGTATAGGTAGTAGCTTTCCAACAACCATTCTACCGATGATAGCTGTTGCTCTAGTTGGAGGATTCATTGGAAGTTATTACGGTTCAAAAAAATGGAGCAATAAAAAGTTGGAATATTTTTTGATCGTAGTACTCGCAGCAGCATCCTTTAAATTATTACTCTTATAATGGAAATTACACTTAAATATTACGGAAAATTAGTCGAATTAATCGGCAAGGCTGAAGAGGTCCTCAGTATTGAAAAAATCACTGTAAAAGAACTCATTTTATGGCTTGAAAACGAATATCCAGAATTGAATCAATTAACTATAAAAATTGCTCAAAATAATCGTATTGGACTTATAGAAGATCCTATCACATCAACAAATATTGATGTTTTCCCACCTTTTTCTGGGGGATAATTATGAAGCGCTATAGCAGACATATCACCCTATCTGAAGTTGGACTAGTAGGTCAACTCAAAATCGCTGAATCAAAGGTCTTGGTTATTGGTGCAGGAGGTCTTGGTTCGCCGCTACTACTATATTTAACAGCTGCTGGAGTTGGCACCATCGGTATTGTAGATTTCGATAAGGTATCTGAATCTAATTTACAACGACAAGTCCTCTTTAGAGAACAAGACCTCAATATAAACAAAGCTATTAGTGCCAAGAAGCTCTTAAACGCTCGTAATTCTGATATTGAAATAAAGAGTTATCCTCATATTTTTGATACTTCTAATGCACTAGATTTAGTGCAAGACTACGATATTGTTGTCGATTGTACTGATAATTTTAGAACCAGGTACCTTATCAATGATGCCTGTGTTAAGCTGGGCAAACCTTTTGTATTTGCTGCCATCTATAAGTTTGAAGGACAACTCTCTGTTTTTAACTATAAAGGGGGTCCAACCTATCGTTGTTTGTTTCCAACCCCTCCAAAGGCTGGAGAAGTTCCTAATTGTGAAGAAGTAGGAGTATTAGGAGTCCTACCGGGTGTTTTGGGTATGTATCAAGCTAATGAAGTATTAAAAATCATCTTATCAATTGGATCGGTACTTAGCGGGCAATTATTAAGTATCAACTTGCTTACCAATGATCAAAGGCTTCTTCGTTTTAATAAAAATAAAGCTGAAATCGAATCTATTAAAAATAGGGAATTAGTATTTATAGCATTAAATGATTGTAAATTAAATTAATGAAAGAAACTGTTAAAGATATATTTGTCGAAGGAGCAATTAGTCCTGATAAAATTGCAAAGTCTATTGCAGCGCACCAATCCAAGACAGGAATTGGAGCACATGATATTTTTCTAGGGCAAGTCAGAGCCGATCATGTAAATGGTAAAACGGTTCAATCTATTGAGTTTACAGCTCAACTAGAAATGGCAAATAAAGTTTGTCATCAAATAAAAGAAGCAACATTTAAAAAATACCCTATTCACTGTATGCATATCTATCATAGTATTGGAAAGGTAATGGCTGGTGAAATCTGTATTTTTGTTTTTGTATCTGCTGCACATCGTACAACTGTATTTGAAGCACTACAAGAAGTCGTTAATGAAATTAAAGCAACTGTTCCCATTTTTGGCAAAGAACACTTTGAAGATCATAGCCATCAATGGAAAGAAAATCAATAACTATGGTTGATATTACACATAAAAAAAATAGTCTTAGAATTGCAACCGCTCAAGCAATTGTTAAGGTTGGAACGCAATTGACGATTGATGCCATTAACAATAATGATGTTCCTAAAGGAAATGTTTTTGAAATGAGCAAAGCTGCAGGTCTTTTGGGTGTTAAAAAAACCCCTGAATTACTTCCCGATTGCCACCCTCTTCCAATAGAATATACTGGTTTTGATTTTGAAATTAATGGACTTGAAATTCAAATTAAATGTACTATAAAGACTATTTATAAAACAGGAGTTGAAGTAGAAGCGATGCATGGTGCTTCTATAGTTGCACTCAATATGTACGATATGTTAAAACCTATTGACAAAGACATCAGTATAGAACAAATAAAGTTATTAGCTAAAACAGGAGGTAAATCAGACCTTCCAATAGTTCAATCTCATATCAATGCTGCTGTTATAGTTTGTTCAGATTCCATTTCAATTGGTCAAGGTGAAGATAAGGCTGGAGTAGCTCTTTGTAATCAACTTGAGGCTCTTGGAATGAGCATTAATACTTATGAGGTCATCCCTGATGATCTTGAAGGCATTCAAATAAAAGCAAAAAAACTTGTAGCTGAACAAATACAATTTATCATCTTTTGTGGTGGCACAGGAGTTTCACCAAGGGATAATACTCCTGAAGCGTTACTTCCATTACTCGATAAGAGACTCATAGGCGTAGAGGAAGCTATGCGATCCTATGGACAGCAACGTACCTTAATGGCCATGTTTTCAAGATCTGTTGCTGGGATTATCGATGAAAGTTTAATTCTGGCATTACCAGGATCAACAAAGGGCGCAACAGAATCCTTAGAAGCAATCATGCCAACGTTACTACATCTATTTGATGTGCTTAATGGTAAAAAACACTGATGAATAAGACCTCTGACATACTCATTGATTCATATCAAAGGAATCACAATTATTTGCGAATTTCACTCACAGAAAAATGCAACTTAAGGTGTACTTACTGCATGCCTGCAGAAGGAGTTCCTTTATCTCCTTCATCTAATTTAATGACTGCTGAAGAAATCTATCAAATTGCTCAACTATTTGTCTCAAATGGCGTTAATAAAATTCGACTAACAGGTGGTGAACCCCTAGTTAGAAAAGACTTTAGTGATATTATCATGAAACTTTCGAGTTTAAAGGTTTCTCTTGCTATTACAACAAATGCAGTAAATATCGATCGATATATTAAAATACTTAAAGAATCAGGAGTTCAAATCATCAATGTCAGTTTAGACACTCTTAATGCCGATCGATTTAAAAAAATGACTCTAAAATCAAGTTTTGAAAAGGTCATCAAAAACTTATATTTGCTCATTGAAGAAGGATTTAAAGTAAAGGTAAATATTGTACTCCTTAAAGGAGAAAACGATACTGAAATCATTGATTTCATTGAACTCACCAAAGCACTTCCCATCTCTATTCGTTTTATCGAATTCATGCCCTTTGATGGTAATCGATGGGATCGTTCTAAAACGGTTAGTTTCAAAGATATCAATCATATCATAAGTCAATTCTATGGATTAGAACAAATTCAAAAACTAGAGGATGCTCCAAATGATACAGCCAAAAATTTCAGAATAAAAAATTTCAAAGGCTCCTATGCTATTATAAGTACCGTAACTAATCCTTTTTGTGATTCCTGTAATCGCTTGCGACTAACAGCTAACGGAAAACTTAGAAACTGTTTATTCTCTGAACAAGAAGCTGATTTATTAACTGCTTTTCGATCAGGATCACCTATTGAACCCATTATCAAAAAAGCTGTTCTAAATAAAGCTGCAATCAGAGCCGGTTTAGAAACGTCAGCTCAATTTGAAGATCCAACACATCACAAAAAAAACAGATCAATGATCACAATTGGTGGTTGATTTTATAAGTGCTTTATAATCTTCTGGGGTATCTATATCAATCAATTGATCTCCTCCATCAACGCTCAGCACGTTCCTCATATTGTTTTGAATAATGATTTTAGCACCAGAGTCTCCTTGTAGCTTACATAGTTCCTCTATATAATAGGCATCAAAAAGAGCAGGTATCCCTTTCCAATTTTGATTTGATTTAGATACTAATAATTGTTTTTGACTCTTTTTAAAACGATTGATTAATTTGCTTAAATGATTCTCATCAACCAATGGCTGATCAATTGTTGTGATGATTATTCCATCAATGGAATTGAAATACCTTTTTAAATAATCAACTCCAAATGCAATAGAAGAACCCATGCCATCATTCCAATTTTCATTGATTACATAAGAGCAATTTAAAGTTTTGATATGAGCTATTATTTGATCTGCATAAGCCCCTAAAACCACAATAACTGCTTGATTGGTCTTATTTAAAGTTTTGATTCTTGAAACAATTAAAGGCGATCCCTTCCAATCCAAAAGTGCTTTAGGTGAACCCATTCTAGAGGAAGTGCCTGCAGCTAAAAGAAGTATTGGAATATTAAGCATGAATATTTCCTGGTTTATCTTTAAGTAAAACTGGTGTTTGATTTCGTATCACCGATAATATTTCTGCAATTATGGATACAGATATTTCTTGAGCAGATTCAGCTCCAATATTAATTCCTGCAGGTCCTCTGAGTTGATCAATGAACTCAAAGTCTATTTCAGGATGATATTCAAAAAGCTGTTCTACAAGGCGTTCTCTGCGATGTTTTGGACCCAATAATCCAAAATATGCAGGAAAAACTCCTCTTAAAGCAGATAAATACCTAACATCCTTATTATAACTATGAGTCATTAGTAGCACTGCTGTTTGATCATCTATAAATGAAGTATCAATTTGATCCATCAAGGGAGTAAGTAATTTAGTTGCTCCAGGAAAATAATCAATACTCTTTTGTTCGTCAGCAGAAGCCATAATACTCACTTTCCACCCTAAAGCAGAAGCTGCTTTACAAAGTTGAACGGCATCGTGTTCTGCTCCGATGATTAACAATTGAAATACTGGAGGTAACTCTTGTTTAAAAAGATTTAAATGATCATTTACTTCATTAGAATCTTGAAGATGAAATTGTTGATTATTGATGCTAATGCAAGAACCTAAACCTTGAGTTGTTCCATATTCTTTATGATATCGGGATTCAATACAAAGTTTTTCCCTATCGGAAATGGCATTGTTAATTACATTATAAAGTTGATCACTTATGATAAAAGGCTCAATCAAAATATAAATCACGCCTTCACATCCCAATCGCAAAGTTCCGTCATAGGTCATCATTTTTGGACGGTGATCTTTAAATACAGATTGTGCTTGAAAAAGCACTTCTTTCTCCACACATCCACCACTCACTGCACCAAAAAATTCACCTACTTCATTTATGATCATTCGAACTCCGGGTCGTCTATAAGACGATCCCTCTAAATGAACTACTGTTGCTAATACAGTTTGTTTTCTTTTAGATTGCCACAGATATGCTTGTTGAACAATTGAATAAAACTCATGAGTCATATCAAATAATTTAATAATGATATTTTTAATATTTTGAATTATAAAATTTACAAAATAAGGCTTATATGACAAAAAAAACATTAGATATGTTGCCCCGTTTTTTATAGCTTCAACATATTGATTTTTAATGTTATACTTAAAATCAAAACATGCGTTTTGTTAAAAGGGCTAAAAAAGTCTGTATTGTTTATTCACTATCTCTTGTTTGGGACACAACTCGGAATTTTATCCTCTTTATAAAAGAATTGAGTTATTACCCATTCGTCTTCATAGATCGACTTAACCTTGTATTTTATATCTTTCCTTCAATCATGGCTGTCTTATGATTCTCAGGATTTGTATAAGTGAGTCTTAGAGTTACTGGTCTTATATCTTTAGTGGATCTGTAGAAAAACTGTACGATGGCCCTAATATTTGTACAGTTTTTGTGCAGTAAAGTCACATCTAATTGCATAATATTAACAACAAATATTTATATTCTAGCTGAAAAACAACTATTTACAGGATATATTACTAGAATATGATATAATACATGTAGTTCCACTAAAGGTACAAAAGCTAGAACAATTATTCTGGCTTTTTTTATGGACTTTTCAGACTTCCTGGCACTAGTTCGTTCTCAATTATTTGAACGGCTTCGTAGTAATTAGTGCCATCGTAAAATTGAATTAACGCTAATTCTTCAGAAGTTAGGATATGTCCAATAAAGAGTCTTCCATTGCTTGGAGTTCCACCTAAGGCGTTTCCATAGTCTCCCTGCCATCCACCTATGGTGAGTGTTCTTGAGGATAAATTCAGTAGCGTAATCGTATGCGAATAATTGTCACTCGATAGTTGTAATTTACTGTTAGCTATAAGTATAATATTGCTTAAGGTATTTGATCCATTGCTTAATTGCA
>Ga0181552_10003142_pt1 | contig 11840 bp, 13 predicted proteins | sample 011ome_18_FD_130583 | JGI IMG/M metagenome (GOLD analysis project Ga0181552, IMG submission 130583) | Coastal salt marsh microbial communities from the Groves Creek Marsh, Skidaway Island, Georgia - 011501BT metaG (megahit assembly) | ecosystem: Environmental > Aquatic > Marine > Intertidal...
CACAGACAATCCGTTCAGATTACCATTTTTGAAGGCTCTTTCTACAAGTCCGTCATCAGTAAAACTATATGAACCAATTTTCACATGATTGTTCATAGTTTTTTGTTCAGTAATGGTAGCAGCACCATCTTCAAATGAGGCAACAGTAGATGGCAATGGAGAACGATCCTCAATTCGACCCAATGGACCATAGTATGAAAAAGTATCACCTATGCTTGAAATTTCACTGAATTTGATACTTCTAAAGAGGTCTTCAGTTGTAGGTGTTGTCATATTTAATCTGGCAACCAAGGGAGCGGTGGAGGCCCACGACTAGAATCAAAACTACAGTCACTTTATAAACTATCAATTGAACATGACATAAATAATGTAGTTATTAAAAACTATTACTTCAATAGAGATTGGAATATACAAATAATTTAATAACAATTTTAACACTTAACACAAGATAAACAAATGTTTGCAGGTGCTTGCATCGTTACAATAATGATAATGTTAGAGAGAGGCATAACAATGGAACTTGATATTACACCGGTTTTTGCTGGAGACACCGTGATAAATCACTTGTAAATCTCGTGTTGTAAACGATTCAACAATGTCGTCAGTATGGCGTTTCAAATGGGTCCATTAATGTATATAAAAACGTTTCAACTGTTGAAGAATACGTCCAAATGATCCAGTATTTTATCTGATTTATTTATTTATAACTGATTTAAAGAACACAAATATAGCTGCAAATACAGCGAATGATGAAAGTAGAATAACAAATGCCATACAAAATACTCTTGTTGGATTGTTTAAGCGAATTGCTTCGGGCAAATCATCTAACAATCGCATTCTTGCCACATAAACCCGCATAATGCAAAATGTTCCTGAATTTCTTATGACCACCTTATTATTCTTAGAAATATCTTGAAGAGCAAACCATAAAGTTTTGTATGCGACAAATTGTTTGTAAGAATAACAACATTTAAAGCGTTTAGTAACCCCTTCATCACTTTCTTCTTGTGATTGTATAAATCGCTTACATTGTTCTGCATATGTCCTCATTAGACTATCATCTGGCGATTGAAATCGTTGAACAAATCGTGTTGCTTCTGGATCCAACAAATTAATTTCGCGCAAATAGTTCGTCAAATGTGTCTGACTTTGTAATCTATTTTCTTCTACTGTTTCACACATATCATGCAAATTGCGAACCTCAATAAGAATTTTATTCTTGAACTCTTGGGTTTCCATTCTGTCACAAGATAACAGTCGAATAGTGTCTTCCATATTTCGTTCAAATTGCATTCATTTTTTTCAATAATTTATTAAATAATTTAAAATATATATAAGAAAACGAAATATATATTAATTAATTTGTGTGTGTTGTGATGAGGAAAAATAAAAACACACTACTGGTGTGAAAATAAACAAACAACAATAATCATCATGACAGTAAAATTTCATCGATATGTGCAACAAGCACAAAGTGGTTGATATTTCCGTTCCACACATTCCATTCCATCCAAAAGTGAAACAATTCAGCGGTAAATTTGACACGAACGGTAAAAACTATAATTTGAAACAGATGTCTCATCTAGGCACCACTCCATTTAAATCTGTGTCAACGGTGAGACACCAGATTCAAATAATCCATATTTCTCGTTTCTTTTATCACAACATGATTTTACTTGCTGATGATGTCACAATTTATTCACAAAATAATATAAGAATATCATTCTATTTTAAATATAAGAAGAATGATAAAAAAGTTCTATCGCTTGCTTAACCGAAGGCTCCGTATATTTTCTTCTTCTGTGGTTATAGTCGATTTTCCAGCATACGTGAAGAATTATATGAAAAGAAAAGAAAGCAGTAAACTTGGCGATTTTCTTTCGTTGCCCGTTGTGAATAGCGTAATTGGTGGTTCGATGACAATCGCTGGTGGTGCTTTTAGTACATGGCTCTTGACACTTGACGAAAGAATAAAAACGAAGAATAAGGAAGAACAGTTGTTCAAGAGAAAATGCGATTTTTTGAAGAACTTTATAGCATCATCTGAAAGAAATCTTATTCATTCAAGAGAGTCATTCGTTAGAGGTTTAGGAAAAGATGTAATTGACAACGCACTTCAAAATTCCCGCAGAAAAGCTCAAGACGCATTAGACATGCACAAAACGTTTTCTGACGATGAGAAAGTAAGATTTATGTCAGAAAGTGGTTATGACCAGAATTCTATCATCAACTTAATATCACATATTGACTACCACTTGGGATCTTTATTATTAAAGGAGAGAGAGGTCTCACAAGCTAAACTAGAACTTGCACGCTCTTTGGCTGATCGCATTTCTGTGAGTGACAATAAGCAGTATTATCGCAATGAAATTAACAGAACCAGAATAAAAATTGCAGATTCAATGAGTCAGTGTCGAGAACTAAGTTTTGCCTTGAGGCTTTATGATGACATTTGTGAACCAATGAAGAATTCATATTTATTGACAACCTTTTGGAAAACAAGGGCGTTAAATAATAGAGCTATCGTTCTTTATGCTATTGGTCAAGATAATGAGGCACTTTTGAGCATGGAGAAGACAACTAGTATTATTTCAGAATATTTCAGATCAATTTTTTTCACTAAATTGACACAAGAGGATATCGATTCTGTGGTTTTTGATGTTCAAAAATTGAAGCAATTCTTATATGAGGGTAAAAAAGATGAAGGAACCCCTTCTCCAAAATTTTGTGAATTTGTATTTAAAGGTATGGTTGATTCAGTTGATATTTTGCATTTACCTTTTATCAAAGGCATAATTGATGCTGAGAAAGTGGATGATAATTGGTTGAATCAATGTTTTAACAAGGAAAACGTTGCGATCTTCGCATATGAATGTTTAGAGCGAGTGCGATTACTTCTACGGAAGCAGTGTACGGCCTCTGCAAATAGTGTCGTAATGTTATCTTGTCCTTATTCTCACATCCAATTTACCCCCAACAAATTGGCCGGTCTGCTGCATGAATTGTTTGAATTGCCTTTCGTTGATAACTTATACGTAGAACTCGACGCTACTTGGGTGAGACAAGAAGGAAGTCTACGTATGAAGTCAGCTATTCTTTCTGGAATGATTTCACTGTTTGATGCAGAATTACAAAATCCTCAAAAGAACTCTTCGATGAAGACTGAAGAATGGATAAAGTTTTTGGATAAATCTAGTGAATCTCTACTAAAACTGTCCAAATCGTACTCAAATCCCGTACCTGTCGTGCATGCATATTTTGCTAGATTTATAAGGGCACGAGTTTTGATATTGTTGGGAAGAACAGAGGATGCTAAAAAGGAGCTCGAAAAAATACGCGAGTGGACCCTCGTAGAACAAAGAGCCATCAAAAAGAGATTAGATTGTGCTAGAGAAGATGGATTAATGTTTCCTGATGCTGGTGTTCCTCCACGTCACGCGAGATTACAAATTTCAAGTTTAGTTATGTTAATGAGTTTGCAACTCGAAGAATGTTCCCTCACAAAGAATGCTCTTCAGTTTGCTTTAGAATCATTTCATATGGAGAGTGATAATCACCCTTTAATGGTTGCAGCAAATAAGGTTCTGACGGACAAAAAGGAAGCAATGTGTTGGCTCTTTGGAAAAAGTAAGGGAGGTTTGTCTCATTCTATAAATCACTGTTATGATCAGTTTGAAAAAACGGCCCCCTTTGATTACAATGCCTTACTCAAATCTTCTCGAAAATGCTACAAAAAGTGGGAGTTGCTAAGTCGTAACCCTGTTGAGGAATAATGATGTGAAGTGGTGAAGTGTGAAAATGAAAACCAGCAAATATGGTAACAAAATGAAAAATGCTTACAGTCATAAAACAATTACAAAAATAAATCAAATTGAAAGCAAATATGGTAACAAATTTGGAAGCGAAAATATTATTATTTATCGTCACAAGAAACCATTTTACGAATCATTAAATTCAACACAATTGTAATATTTAAGTGATAAACCAGATAAAATTCAGGATAATCATTTTGATGTGTATCCCAAATGCCATCTGATAAATACATACAGATATGTAAAGAACATGATGATAATTTTTTTTACAAGTCAAATTAGTGCTTATGACTAATATTATACCGCATAAAATTCAATGTTATCACTAATTTCATTAAGTACTTCTAACTTACATCCACTGTCTCTAATAGCACCAACAACGAATGATATTTCCTTCGAACAATTTAAATATGAAAATCCGAACGACATTAAACGATACATTATTGACAAATATGATCTTAACGATTCATTTGGTATACATTGTCCAATAGAACACATTTCTTTTATAGTTTTGTTCATAATATTAGACAGCGATTCCTTGTTTGTAAAATTATAAATATCTTTTGTATCCACATTAGACTGTAATCGTTCAATCCATAACCATTCTGTATGTCTTTCAAAATAAATCAACCCAAGAATTGATTCGCAGACAACTCTTATGGAGAAATCATCTCTTAATTGAGATAATGAAGTCAACAAGTCAATATCAGACCAACCCTTATTTTGAACACACGAAAACGAATAAGCAATACTTAATACAACACTTGAATCGTATTGAAGTTCTTCCTTTTCCTTCAAAGAATTGAACAATTGTTCTGCACACTGTCTGTTTCTTTCTTCAACTTTTAAACTTTCCTCAATAAAATGTACTATTTTAGTATGTAGATTGGTATGATATCCTGTCTTAGCACATTTTGCACATTCACGCTCATAGTAATTCACCAACGTTGACATAAATAGTTTATAAGAACTCGTTCCATCATAGGTCGAACAAACGTTGGTAAATTTGTTATCAATCCTTGCCAATACTTGTCTTTTTTCGTAATTTGTCACACAACAATAACGAAAATATTTAACCAGCAATTCAAATTCCCATTTCATCCAAATTTCACAACAAAAAATGCTGCAAGATAATTTCAATATACACATACATAATAATGTTGTGATGTCTTTAAATATTTTTGCACAATATATACAGCAAGTAACCGCTGGGTTGCCAAGAGGGGTCAACGCTGTTACTTCCATAACTATTTGAGTAATTGGATAATACGGTGCCTAGATGGAACATCTGTTTCAAATTATAGTTTTTACCGTTCGTGTCAAAATTTACCGCTATTTGGACGGAATATGTGTAGTGGAAATAATAAACGAATTTTTGGAATTTCCTTGGTTGTTTTTGGTGCAACAAAAGTTTTGAACACATTTCAATTTCTTCTCACTATTTTACTATCATTATTTTATTCATTTCCTTTTCATTTATGAATCAGATATTTAGCATTACAATTCATCAAGGAAGTTATTATGGTATGTATTATTTAAAAAAATGAAACAGTTTTATATCATTAATTTATTTATTATAATAAACTACTATGAACCAACAGGATACAACCATTGCTAATATTAACGTGGTTCTGGGTGAAGCAACCAAGGAAGCAATTGCCAATAATATGGGTCCACTAGATGTTACCACTGTTCAAAATATATCAAATTTGACAGACATTGAAATCAACCAATGGAACTGTACCGCCAATACGAAGACACGAGTAAAAGGATTTCGTGATTACACAAGTATATTTTTAGCAGATACAGATGCGTTGGCACAAATTCGCCGTGAAATGCTATGCCCAATTATGCTTGGCTATCCAATAAAACCAATATTATCTCCTTGTTGTGGTCGTGTATTTGACAAAACAGCACTTTCTCAACATTTGAGAAATTCAGGTGAAGTAAGTGGAGGCAATTGTCCTCTATGTCGTAAGTTTATTCGCACATCATTATTGTTAGAAATTATTGGTAATGCTTCATTGCTGTGCATTATTGAACTATGTAAGTAAGTAATAAGTCTAGTGAAGGTTTGTGAATAACATTAATGACTGTAAACAACACACAAAACGACTTACCATTTTAGACAACGGATAAACAACATTATATGGTTGAATTGAAATGTTTTCTTACACTAAAAATTGCGTGTGGATGGTGTTTTTATTTCGATAGTACAAGTATTCCAGACATATTAACGTAACACCTAAAGATACCAATACAATACCAAACGAGACAATTGCTTGACCAATTACTATATTATGATGTAGCATATATTGCACAATATGTTCACACATTGATATGTTATTATCATTAAATTGTCTCTTTAATTCTAATAAAGAGTATACCGGGATATAAAATATTTTATCTGTATTATTATTTAATAACTGATATATTTATATTTTTTTCATCCATATATCACTTGATGTTATTATCATTCCACCAAGTACAACATTGTGGTCTGTCTCCATATACACAAAATTTCCAATATTCTTGTTGCTGCTGATGATGATGATAACACCATACTATATCGGCATCTGATATTCGTTTGTTTTTACATCGTATACCTTTTAATGTATATCCATTGCATAAAACACAATTAGATAATACCGACGCTTTTTCAGCTGTAGTTACTTTTACCAAAATAGATTTAGTACGAGAAACTTCGAGATACAGTTCATCTTCTTCAGCAGTGGATTGTGTATAACTTTGAACGATGTCAATACATTTATCAGTTTCATCATCATCATTTTCTGCACACTCAAACACAGGACTTATTTCAACTTTATCAAAACAAACTTCAATACCGTCTACTGTACTCTTTATAGGAAGGACAAAAAATGAAGGATTAAGAGTTACACCAACACAAATGACATCGATTGACGCAGCAACTGATGAATTGCATTGTCCTCCTTCAAGATTAAGAAGTAAACGAACTGATTCATCAAGAAGTTTATACTTATTTTGAACAATAATAGTTTCCATATTTGGGTCATCCATTAAACTGTCCGACTTTAAAATAAAACTGGTTGAACTGAGTAAAGTTATGTAGATTAGACAAAAAATGTGATTAAACATGAGCAAAATCAAAAGTCAGTTTATTTACCTTTGTTTTAAACTTAACTGTTTTATATCCAACGCGAACTTTAATGCGGTGATTACGAGTGCATTGATCTCAATATGGTCATAATCACAACCCAATGCAAAACGATTTCCAATATCAACCATATGCAGCAAGAAATCGTTGAAACTTAAGCATTCTAAAATGAAATTGTTCACATAATTGTATGCATTGAGAGCAATGTCTGGTTCTCCGTAAGATATTACATAATACAACCATTGACGAAAAGGAAATTCATCTGAATCTGGTAATATTAAATCTGGAAACTGAAACCCCCTTGCACGAACTTGAAACAGTGCAAATGGGTGCCATTCACACACTAATGCTTTCATAACATCAATAGTAAACCTCTCTTGCCCCTCTTCAATGTCAGACACTTGAATGTTATCACCAGTTGGAAATAGACACACATGGTTCTCTCCATCTCTTTCGATTCCAATTCCATCAGGAATTGCTGTACCTTTTCTTAATTCATACACCAAAAATATACGATACGTTCCGCTTTCAGTTTTTAAGTTCTGCTTTCTACTTTGGTCGTGAAATTCTTGAAGAAAATTTTCATCATTAACATCGAATAGAACTCCTTGTTTGGGCTTTAAAAACAATTGACACGATAACCCCGAATGCCATATTTGCAAATCTTTCCATTGTTCAAGTTGAATAGTATCACCATTACCCAATTCTTTACTACAATTTGATATTGTTCCTTTTGAGTTCCATGGAGTATTTAGATTAATATCAGGAAAGTCATCGCTGGATTTTCCTGTAATCAGGACACTTTCTCTTTCTTTTAAAGTTGCGGTTCGATAAATATTATGCAAAATCAGTCTGCCATTACATATCAAAGGTTCGGGAGTCTTCATTTCTTTTAGATTATTATATATAAAAGAAAATTTTTAAATAGATTTTGAAGATTATTAATTGAAAACTAATTAAAACCAAAATGAATGCTGTGGAATGAATGGTGTGATTTGCTGATAAATAACTGAGACCAAAAAAATCAAACTACAACAAACATTTCTCACTCTTTCAGTTCATTTACCGTTCGTGTCAAATTTACCGCCGGTTTGGTTTCATATTTCGACAGAAGTATGTAACGGAATAGCAACCAATTTATGGTGTGCACCACTTCCAATATTCTCTTTGTTCTCTTTTTGTTCATCTCTCTACAAAATATATTTCCTTTCTTTAATCACGTGAACCAATCATTTCTATTGTGCAAACAGCAAACTCTCATCACAGAATGAACCACAATGAAGCAAGACAAGAATTATTTAGATTTCAGTATAATGGGCAGTTTCAACAATGCAATGATTACCCCGTTGGAGTTTCAAGTGGGGGACCATTTTATCCAGTTGAACCTGAAACTCCTACGTCATTTGGAGGAATTGATTTCAATTGTATGGACTTTGCATTGAGAGTTGAAAATAATTATCACCAAATTCGTGACGCTGTTTGCAAGGCAGAAATAGTTGACGGTAAACTTAAATATTCCGCAGCAGAACTTAATCAAAAAGTGAATAGTCTCGTGACGTCAGAAATTCCTACATTGTCCATTTCTGCCATTGATTCACATAACTTACCTCGTGTGTACTTCTTTCCACGAGTCAAATTTGTTTCTTATGACAACATTATGCTTGCTCGTACTCCTGATTTTCATTGGGCCACTTCAATGGCGGAAGAAGGACGATGGGGAGAAAAGCAAGGCATTTGTGGAGATCTAGTAATTTGGAACAATAGCGAAGATCTTGTATATAGTATTCAGCGTCGTCGTGACCAATTTGGTGTTGTTAAGTATCCTTATGGACCGTATTTGTTTTACAGAACGGATGCTTAATACTTTCTTTATTGTTCGGATTTAACGTAGAAACTGGTATATGCAAAATGTAACCTCTTTTCTTTGCTTCTGCATCAGTCATCGGTCGTGGGTCATAATATGTATCAGGTTTAAATTCTGAATTTAATTGTGTATCATGTGTATCATACTTTATTACTTCACAATTATTAACTAAATAATTACCCCATTTGTTTTTACAACTCTTTGACATACCTTTACTTTAACACAATGTAATAATTTTTTATATAAAACGCTATCAAGTATTATTTCATTCATCTCGTGGGGACGAGGAGAGTTATTCCCATTCAACAATATACGTTTTCCCATTTGTGGCTTAACCACAGCGGGAATATAATTCCATAATCCCTGTGATATATATGATACCAATTGTAAAAAATAATAATTTTTGCAGCGCGGTCACAAACTTACTTTATCAAGACTGCTTATCCGATTAACGTGGCAAACGCGTCATTATCTTCCTTTCTGTTTTCCTAACTTTGAGAAGAATGAGTTAAGTGAACTCTACCAAGAGCACTCACATCTACCACATTTCTACAACCAGATAAGTTCAAAGTATGGACCCCGCCAAGAGCACTCACATCTACCACATTTCTACAACCAGATAAGTTCAGAGACAATTGCTTATCCCTCAGTAAGATGCTTCTCACTATTTCTCTGAAGTATTCATCAAAGCAAAATTCCAATGAAAGAAACCTATTCAGGTAATAAAACTTGTGAGGTTTCGTCTCCACATATATGATTTTGCTAACATGACACAACTGAAGAAAATCATTCGCAGTCAAAAATTCCCGCAAAACTCCAAACACATCAGATAGAAGTTCCAAAGAGAGGCGATCTATTTTCTTGGACATGTCAATATCACTGTGTCAGAGACTGTATGGTTTGTCAAGACTTATGAAATTAAATGAAATGGAATGGAACAACAATAACGAGAAGAAACAAACAAACACTCTGGGAAACGAGTATTGTTTTTTGTTCGGCATTCTTTTACCGCCTTGTTAGTTAGAGACAACAGAAATAAGGTTCAAAAGTTGTGTGTTAATTTTTTTATTCGTGTATTTTTTTAGAAACGTGTCTTTTTGAGTGTGTTTTGACAACACTCGCATTCCAACAACATATAACTTTTACAAAAATTAATTGATCATCTCTGATACACATATCAATTCTCTCATATTTTCTTCTGGAAGCTTCTTATAAATCTTGTGCGGATGCAACAGGTTTCAGTCTTCCTCTTTCTTCTAATTGGAAGCTTGTTATAAATCTTGTGTGGGTGCAACAGGTTTCATTCCTCTTCTTTATTCTTATTGGAAGCTTGTTATAAATCTTGTGTGGGTGCAACAGATTTCAGTCTTCCTCTTCCTTGTCATTGGATGCTTCGTTAAAAGATTGTGTGGATGAAATTGATTTAACTGGAAATAAAATAAAGGAAGGACGAGTGGGTGCAAATAAAATATATATTTATTTGATTCAATTTCAGTGTCAATTCTATTATATTGATGAAGATGGAAGTTTCTGGAATCAAAGAAGTGTTCAGAAGTAATGGGATTGAAAGGTTTTTCCCTCTGATAAGTCTGTTGTTCTCGGATGAAGTGTTGTCGTTTGATTATGTTTTCAAGTGCCTCCAAGAATGGAAGACAAACACTACTTTCAACTTTGTGGTTTTATCAGCTATTGACCGCAATGTATCATTATTATTGGAAGAGATATATGGAAACTTGTCTCAAGAATTGATTGATAAAATGAAATCATTGATAACAGTTAATGAGTTTGTGAAGAAGATTGAACGTGTGGTTTGTTTCAAATGCAGAAATTATGGTTCAATTATATGTGGTCGTGATCCTTCTGTGTCACAAATCAGATTCATTTGTGAAGACTGTAGAACCTCAACATTAGACTCTATTTCTGATCTAGTTTGGTCTAGAAGATGTGGTGAAATATCTCATAGTCAATACAAGCAGTTTGAAACTTGTGTTGCAAATATAAGAAAAGAGTTGTTTCAAGTAATGGACATTGACGCAAGTCTGAAAGATATTCTACAATCAATGATGATTATCCAGAATGTTAAAGATGTAAACCTTTCCAAGTTGTTGTGTTTATTCACAGTGAAGAAACATAGAGGTAATCAAAACGGACAGCATATGATAGAAACTATCCCTCGTATTATTGGCAACCCGAATTCAATGTTGTCAATATGCACTGCTGGTCTGGATTCAATTGCACTTTTCGGTAAGTATTTACAACTGTTTCGCATTTATTAATTATAAAGTTTCTCATTGTATTGAATATTAATTAGGCTATTATCTACGTTTTTCAAGACCTGTAAAGTATTCAAAATTTGGTGACTTATTGGAGCAAGATGAATTCAATGCGGTTTCATTTTATTCCGGGTTTAATTATCCAACACCTCAGATACTTGTTAATTCACACAATGTGGTCGGGATTATGCACAAATTGAATATCGTTTATTTCTATTCTCTTTGTCGTTTTCTTATGAATACTTTAAGTCAAGATTATGCACATGACTTCCATGCTGATATCCCAAGTGAGAAATTTAATCTGGTAATGAGAGGGGCATCATATGAGAAATCAATGACTGCAATGAATTTAAATGATATTCAAAAGGAGTGCATTGATTTTGATGTAGACATCCATCAAGTGGTTAATTTGTTTCATTCTTTGTTGAACAAACCAACATACAATTATGAATTACATCAAAAAACCGAGTATGATAGTTTCTGTCAAACATTATTCCCAAATCGTTTTCACGTTTTAGATGATTTCAGCCGAATTGTCTTCCAGTTTATTGAAGAAGATCCCTGTGTTGAAGAAGATTCAAGTGTTATCAGTATGTCAATGAATAAAGTATTTGACGATTTGTCTCGTGACGAAGCACACAATTGTGAAATGGTATCATTATCATTGAATGATACCATAAATACAATTGGTGAAGAACCTATTGTTTCAATTGCTTCAAACACTAGTGTTACAGATGCTTTTCAGGAAGGGTTAG
>Ga0181552_10003154_pt1 | contig 11819 bp, 4 predicted proteins | sample 011ome_18_FD_130583 | JGI IMG/M metagenome (GOLD analysis project Ga0181552, IMG submission 130583) | Coastal salt marsh microbial communities from the Groves Creek Marsh, Skidaway Island, Georgia - 011501BT metaG (megahit assembly) | ecosystem: Environmental > Aquatic > Marine > Intertidal zone...
CGAAAGAGATTCTCTCTTCTTTTTCTTTTTTGGAAAGAAAAAAATACACGAACGAACGAGTGGCTGCTCTTTCTGCGACGTCATTTTTCTCGTTAACAACAACAACAACATCAGACAACAACCTTTTCAGCTGTACTCGATACGTTTACGGATGCCGCTGCCGACGACGACACAGTGGGGAAGGAAATGGATGGTGTTGTCGTTGTTCTCGTGGCTGCTCGCGAGTGGTTTTTGTTTTGAAGTCGCGCTCGCGCTCGATGGGTCGTGCGCTTTGGAGCAGAAGAACGAGACTGGGGCTGTTTTTTTAGCCTCCGCGAGTGGGTTGATCACGGATGGAAGTCCAGAGGGGAAAACGTATCTCCCGCAAGAGCACGAGTGCGCGTGGACGATTGGTGGTAAAGGTGAAGAAGATGGACTCAAGACGACGACGAGAATTACGCTCGCGTTGGAGTATTTCAACTCCGTGTTAGGCGAAGACTTTTTGCGAGTGTACGATGAAGGAGAAGAAGAAATTCTGGCCACGTATTCGGGAGATATCTTTCCGCACTCGATCGTATTCGAAAACCAGTCGTCGTTGACGTTAAAATGGACGAGTTTGAAACTGAACAGCGATAAAGGGTTCAAGGTGCACTATTACACGGATAGGATGGACGAGGTGAAGTGTTTGAACGATTGCGATCGGGTCGGGGTGTGCACGGAACGGAACGTTTGCGAGTGTCCGAAAGGAAGAGCCGGGGCGGACTGTTCCATCGTCGTGCATCAACTCGTGCTGGGAATGAAGGAAAACGAGACGAGCAGGTACCAAGGATATTCGTTGTTGAGAAGTGAACCCGGGGAGTGCGAGTATTTGAACGTCGATGTGCCAAAAGAGAGTGCGAGTGGTGACGACGAGCGGTCTTTTATGCGCGTAGAGGCGACCTTTCCGGACGGTCTTGACGGCGACGCGAGACCTTCTCTGTTCATTTCGGACGCTTTGGATATAAACAAAACAAACTTTTATGTTCCTTCGAGTGGGTATTGCGAAACAGAACCGCATGGGTGCGAATGGATCGACGAGAATGAAACGACAAAGAAGAAGAACGAGAGCGTTTCTTTGGCTTCGGCTGGTGATAAAAATATTGCTTTTAGAGACTACTCTTTGCTTCTTTCGTCGCCAGGGGAGGTAGAAAATGATACGAACGAGACTCGGTTCACAATCAATGCTCCACAGATTCCTACGTTCCACTATTACAGTCAGTTCGACGTGAAATCGTACAGCATTTTAAGCCCGATTCATTCGCTGCGCGTCGACGACGTTTCGAGTGAAAGCCGGTTCATAATCGCCGTATGCAACGTTCGAACGCCGCCACTTCCCTTGGCTTTTAAAACGCACGAGTTACGAAATTTCATTCCTGAAGAAGTGAGCATGGATGATGGACGCGGAGGCATTCAATTTTGGTCCAGCACGGCATCCAAAGAACCGAAGAAAGACGTCGTCTCGCTCGTCAAAGTTGTTCTTTCGAACGAAACTAAAGATTCGTGCGTAACAGATTGCAATAACAATCGCAGCAGATGTTCTGCATCAGGAATGTGCCTCTGTGAACGCCCGTACGCTGGGATGTATTGCGAGAGCAGAATGAAAGTAATTGAGCCCGATGGTATCGTGCATACCTTCTCAGAAACGCTCGATCGAGGTGGCGCGGCTAAAATGTACATTTCAATTCCGGAACGTCCGAGCGAATCCGAAGGTGTTAACGCGATAAAAATTGAAATCTCGCACGAAAACAACCCTTCCGCGTTAGGTACAGTATTGGTTCGCCGAGATATGAACGTTTCGAGTGAGTTCACCGATAACGTATCGGATAGGATGATAATCTGCGCGGCGTGGCCAAACGAAGAATTATATCACGGTGAAACGCGTTGTCGCTCGTTTGGGTACTTCGCTGATTACGCCGCGAATACGGAAGGCGCGACGAGTCAGCAAGATTCTCAGTTCGTGAACACGTTATCGAGCGTGGCGAGCGACTACGCGCGTTTGGAGATTCCAATTGAAAGCATTTTCGAGAGGAGTAGTAACACGACGACGCAAAACGTTTCGGCGGGATACTACGTGACTGTGATCAACCATCACGCGATATCCGGCGAGAGAATGTCATTCGACGCTCGCGTATCTTTCGAGCGCGAAGAGTACACCGCCGTGAATGAAAGAATTCCGACGTGCCCGTTCAATTGCAGCAATCATGGCATATGTGTGAACGCTGGTTTCTTTAGAGGAATGTGCGTGTGTTTCAAGGGATACGCTGGTTTTTACTGCCAAAATAACGCCACAAAATTAATACCAAACGACGAAGAGAGCGTCTTTGAACGCAAAATCCGTCCGGGCGATTGGGAGTACTTTTACGTGGAGAGCGAAAATACCACCTTGAGCGCATCCGCGATTCTCTCCGTGCAAATTATAAACTACAAAGACGTCAACGGTATCCCTGAACTCTTTGGCAAAAAAGTCACCGGCCTTACTTTCGCGGACGGCTCCCCTATCGATAATGAAAGCACGAAAGTTACGTTCGAAACGCCCGTTCCGGTGAAGTTCATCCACAGCGATTTCACTAATACGTCAACTTTTACGATCAATTTGACGCTCGTATCGTCCGGACCTATCGGAGATGAAGCAAACTCATTTTTGAGTTTTCAGGACGATTTTAACATCCCTCGAAACGCGTCGATAATCGATATCTCGTGGAAAGCTTTGCGAATTCACGCAAAACCGCCTTCGTATCTTTCTGAGGCGTGCTTGGCGACGTATTCCTCCGAGGAGCGAAATTATTTCGCATACTCGAAATGTCCCTCGCTCACGCCGGCGAGTGGCAGAGAACTCGTCATAGATGGAAGTTTAAAAACGCCCGGGTTGATTCAAGACGGTAAAAACGCTGGCATAGAGTTGTTCGAAAGCGTCGACGACGACGATTTGGGAGTTTTTGACGGTGCTTTAGAAGACGACAAAACCTCATTCGAAGACGCGAATTGGGTATCAGGCGAGATTGTCGTCACATGGAGAGCGTTCGTGAGAACCGGATACGACGTTGAATCCATAGCGCAAACACAGTGTACGCGGATAGATTGCATCGTACCGGAATACTTATTCGCGAATTTCACAGTTTCTCCCAACGAAACGTGGAGCTTTGGCGTGAGAAGCGCACGAGTACGTCAATCAGAAACGGCGATTGAGCCGAACGGCGGCACTCGATTTGAAGGAAGCGAGAAAGATTTGCACGTAAAGGTATCCGTGCTCCTCGACGAAAGCGGTGGTATTGGTTCTTCCAAGCTGTGCGTCGCGAACTGTAGCGGTATCGGTCGATGTGTCAACGGCGTGTGCGATTGTCCTCTGAATCTCACCGGCGTGGCGTGCTCGATCCCGATTGAATTCTTGACGCTGGAAGATACGGTTATTGAAAAAAACGGAACGTCTCTTGTAATTTCTGAGAATGTTACCGACGTTCGAGTGTTACCTGAAGGCGCGTTCGATGTTTATAAATTTCGTGTAACGAGCGATACAGCGATAGTTCGAGCGACGCTTGACCACGCTTTGCATCATGGATCTTCGCCACGCTTGTTCTTACGAAGAAATGCGGTTCCGATTTATTGTCCCCCGGGCTTGCGCGGTGGATTTTTGAACGACGATGCCGGTGAGGTCAACGAGAATTTGTACGCCGGCGATGATAACTTTTGGAGAGACGCGTACGATGCATTTGATGCGCTCGAAACCAGGGACGAATCTTCGGGAAAAATACCAGAAGCGAAAGTAATACCAAACGAAACTCAGGACGGCGGCGACGCCGGCGGCGACGATGATAACCATCCGTTTGGCGAGGAAGAAAAGTATCTCGTGCAGCACGAAGCCAGCGTAAAGGTTTCAGACGTTCCGAGAAGATACAACATGAGCGGATGGAGTATCGGCGCCGATGAAGCGGAAGAGGAAAATGTCGATTGGTGGTTTCTTACCGTGTTCAACGACGCTATCGGAGCTTCAGAAAGCTTGATATATCGCGTATCCATACAAACGCTTCCTTCGTACGGTTGGTGTCAGAAGGAGTGTAGAAATAACGGCGTTTGTGACAAAGTAAAAGGTATTTGCGAGTGTTCAAAAGACTTCATCGGCGAAGCATGCGAAATCCCACTCATCTCGATTGAAAACGGTGAGATAAAAACGTATGAAAACAGATTAGATTCGGGCGAAGCCGTAGCGTTTATTTTTGAAATCAGGTGCCAGAATCAAAAATTTGCTCTCGATATCGAGAAATTAAACGACTATTCCGCGTTTGCAAACGCTGGACCTGAACTTTACTTTGGCGTATCGCGCGGTGTCGTGCCGTCGTATGATTTCAAGCGCGGCTTATGGAAAGCGGATATGTTTGAAACTATTCCAAACATCGAAGTTGGTGGTACGTTGGGGTATTACCTTCGAGGAGAAAGCTCCGCGCCAGTTGGACAATACTTTGCAATAGTCGCGGCAGATTTCGGACACAGCGCTTTATTAGATGGCATTGCTGCAAAACTGACTGTTTTTAGAAGCGACGTTCCGAACGAGAGCGCAACGAATCATAGTAATAGTTGCTTATATCCGAGCGGAACGCTCGGTGTTAACGTCAAAGACGGAGAGAAAGGAAACATCGATTCAGTCATATTAGACGTTTATGAGCTCGATTATGGAGCGGATTGCGAATGCTACATGGCGAGTGTAAGCACCGGTACCGCGGGCGTCGAATCTATATCTGCTAATCCAGTGTTCCCAAAATCTCGGCCCTCCTCGTTCACGTTACCCTTTTATTACTTGCGTAACGACGTGCGGAAGTACAGTGGAACAACTCCGAATGAAACAAACTTTGAATATCAATCTCCAGATCCGCGCAGAGCGATCGCATCGAACGATATTGTCCCTGACGCATGGGATCGCGAAGGCTGCAACGCCTATATCTCCGACGACGTAGAAGGTAAAATCTGCGTAGTCGTGAGAGGTGGGTGCGCTTTCGACGTAAAAACAATGAATTGTCAAGACGCCGGAGGCGTGGGCGTGTTGATCGTCAACGTCGACACGTACGAAAGTCGGATTCCTGCGCCCGCGGCTGATAATTGGCGCAGCTTCCCGGAATCTACACTCACTATTCCAACGTTTTCAATCGGACAAGCCGCCGGCGATGCTTTGTTAGAAAGATACACGAGAGAGTCGGCTTTGCGAGATGACGCGGCAAAGTCGCGAACGATTCTTGAAATGTTTTCGTACATCTGCAAACTTCCGTATTGCGAGACGTGCGCGTTTGGATTAGGCAACCCGTCTGATAACTGTACTCTGAATAAATGTCCCGGACTAGACCCCACGTTCTCCATCGCGTGCAACGGCAGAGGTATTTGTACCAAAGACACATTTCAGTGCGAGTGCGAGGAAGGCTACGAAGGCGAGAGTTGCGAAAAATTTGCAAATCCACCCGTGTTTACTCGCGCGCCGGAAGTCGATATCGCTTTAGATTTGGCATCCAACGAAATCGCGTCGTTTACTTTTGGAGCGTCGTTATCAAACGCGACGACGACGACGACAGAGGAGAAGGCGGACAACGATATCAAGTTTCGAGTTGTGAATGCTCGGTCTGTTCGAGCGGCTTCTATCGATACCAACACGGGAGAGTTTCTATTTGACGCGACAAAAGTTACTCACACAAATGCGCAACAGCAGAAGAAAATGATCGACGTGACAGTCGAAGCGATTGACCCGCGCGGAGAGAGCGCTCAAATCTCTTTCCCGATTCTCGTCTCGAACGTACCGAACACGGCGGGAAACACCGAGATTCAAAGAATAGCCGATGGCGGGTGGACGATTCGTACGCTCGAAAAAGAGAGCCCGACGGCGACGCGTAGCAACAAAGAAAGTCAAGGAAATGGCGAAAACGTGGAAAAATCAGCCTCCGCCGACGAGAACAACGAGAGCAAAAAAGAAGACGCGAAGATTGAAAAATCTTTCGGCTTCCTCTTCTTCGTCTCTTTAATCGGCCTCGTCCTCCTCGGCTTATTCGGGTTCCAAATCTTAAAACTCCGCAACCGACACTTACACCGAAGAGGTTTACGCCACGTCGAACTCCCGGAATGGAACGCCACGGACGACGTCGAAACGCTCCGATCGAGACACTTCGAATCCAACAGAGACGAAGTGCGAAGCGTAGCGTAAAAATTTCTACACGTAGATACTTTGTGTTTTAATCGCACAACCAATAACACACACACATTACTACCACCACTACTACTACTACTTTCGCATCAAAACAAAGCTCACATCATTCCTCCTCCTCCTAATAATCCAGCTTCGTGCAACTCTCTTTGTAACCCCTCGTTCCCGTGCAAAAGTTCTCGCAAATTCCTCTCCAGTTCCTCGATTTTCCCCTCTAAAAACGTCCTCTGGTTTTGACAATCGTCCATCATCTTCTCCGCTTTTTTCACCGTTTGCGCGAGCTCTCTCTCGATCTGTTCTCTCGATCTCAGCACGAACCCTCGTCCGATGGGTTTGTACAAATTCGTAGTCGTTTCGTCGTCTTCATTCGTCGAAACGGATAACTCTTTCGCGGTCAGTAACGCTCGCTGTTTCTCGACGGATTTTTGTTGAAACTGCGAGTGCAATTGCTTCAACTTTTGCGTGGTGTCGATGTATTTTTGTTGCAGTTCGGTGAACTGTTTCCGTTCCGCCGATGGTGGTTTTACCGACGCCGATGCCGATGCTGCCGCTGCGCTCATTATTCGTCGAGAGAATGAGTATTCGTGCGCTGCTTTTTGTATCTTTTATAGCGCAAAAGCGTTCGCAAAAATGGAGACATTTGCGTTGACTTTTTCCCTTAAATTCCCCTACTTTGAAGCGCGAGAAAGAACGATGATACCTTTGTGCAAACCGTGCCATCTGAGCAGCCAACGCGCGTTTCGAAGCGCTCCTGCGCCTGTACATCCTGCCACGTTTAATGGTCGAAGAAATTGTGTGGTTTCGCGAGTAAAACGACGACAAAAAGAACGTTTGATGATGAGATTCGTGCGCGCAAACTCGGGGAAGTATTCCGACTATTCAGAAACGTCCTCCGCGGTGAAAACGATCGTCTCCGGAATGACGGCCGTTGCCAACACCTTGAGGCAGAGGATGAAGAAGAGAGAGGAGGACGTGTCATCGTCTTTGTCTTCTTCTCCTTCTTCGTTGAAAAAACTCCGGAATGGGAATCCAGCGAGGACGGTCGAAACGCTCGAGCGTCGAATAGCGGACGAGTTTCGCGTGAAGGAATATTTATGGACCGGGGATATCGACGTCGATTTGTTCTCGCTGAAATGTGTTTTTACAGATCCGACGCTCTCGTTTACCGGGTTGGAGACGTTCAGAGATAACTTGGAGAGTTTACAGCCGAGTTTGAGACGCATCGCGCCCGAAGGAAAGAGAAGGGTCGAGTTGCGCGAGTGCGGGAAAGACGAAGACTCGGCGGACGTCGTCGTCGCCAAATGGCGAATGGTCGGCAACCTGCAATTGCCGTGGCGACCGAAAATCGACATCCAAGGCGAAACTCGATTTCAGTTTCGGAGAGAGAGAGTGGACGATGAGGAAGAAGAAGAAGAAGAGCGAGAGAGAAAGGGTGGAGAAGAGGAGGACGAGAACGAGACGTGTCTCCGCGTGGTGTCCTATCGAGAAACGTGGTCCGAAACGGCGTCCGAGGCGCTCTGGCAACTCGTCGCGCCGTTCGCGCACGAGAAGGAGTAACTTTTGCAAAAGCCAAGCGCAACGAGAGTAGTAGTAGTAGCAGTAGTAGTACTCGTACTAGTTTATGTAGTCATTCGTGTAGTGTAGTCGTCCGCGCCAATCTGCCAAATATTCTTCGCTCCTCAGGCACCTCTTTTTGCTCGTCTGCGTCTCTTCAGTTTTATTCCATTACAAAACACGCAAAACACGCTCGCACGACATGCAATCATCGGGAGAAAGACTCGACGACAATAATAACGACAATACCGTTACGCGTCGTCGTTTTACTCGTCGTCGTCGTGTTGCCTTAAATGCGCGTTCGTCGTTCTCGTCGAAAGGAGGGTTAATAGTAAAAAACGTTCTCGTTACGTGTGCGCTTTGGCTGCTCGTTTTCTCGAGCGAAAAATCATCATCCTTTTGCAACGGAGATGACGACGTGAAGTGTCCGACATCAAACGAGTTCCAAACGCTCTCACCCATCACCCAACCGTCACCGATCGAGGAAATGGAATGGCTGGCTCGATACGATTACGCGAATAAAGATGATCACACGAAGAAAACGGAACGGGTGATTGCGAAATTATCGAATGGTCAAATATACCAATCGAAGGACAACGGGAAGACGTTCGCGGACGAGACGGCGGTTTTGAGAGGGTTCCAAGAGGATAAAGGATTCATAGTCGACCGGATTTTAGTTCCGAGCGATGATTTATACACGAAACGAGTGATTTTACAAGGGAATAAAGATCGGCATTGGGCGTCGAAAGATCTCGGCGACAGTTGGATACAACCGTGCGGGTTTGAAAGCGCCAACGACGACGACGCGAACAATTGTTTCAAGAGTCCGACCGGTGGGAAGTACGAACAAGGGTATAGGATTGTAGGAAGCATGGTGATGCATCCCGGCGAGCATAGGGATGGGTACATTTTGGCATTGGTGAGCCGACCGGAGTGCGAGAGGACGTATTACGACGACACGGTGACGTGCGCGAAGGATTTGATGTTGACTACGGATTTCGGGAGAACAGAGTGGAGGAATTTAACGGATTCGAGCGATAACGATATCGTTAGTTTTGTGGATTTCGACTGGGGACCAGATCCAGATCCTACGCACAGCGAAGCGAGCGTTTTGGCGACCGTGTATACGAGTAAAGAGGACTTGTGGAAATCGAGACATCATCCCGGGTTTAGTTTCGCGGTAACTTTTATACGCTCGTCGTCGTTTTTTGTGGGGAAAGATTGGTACGCGCATAAAACTCCATGCGGGAACGTGTTCGAGGTGTTAAATAAGGACGTCTACGTCGCTGCTTTGAAGGATTGCGACAAGTATTTGAAAATGTTGGAAGATTCGAAAGACATCTCGGACGAAGAGGAAAAAGAGTTGAGGTACGACCACGTGCAGTTGGAAGTGTCCACAGATAGCGGGGAGACGTTTAATCCGATATGCTTCCCAGAAAATATTCGCGCGAAATCGTTCACGATATTCGATTTCGATGCGGTTCAGAAAGGGCCGGATTTCATCAGCATCGACCACGCGGAGGAAGAAACGTCGGCGGTTGAAGGCGCCGCGCCGATGGGGAACTTGTACGCCGCGGATGATTCGTTGCGACTATTTTCCCTATCGCTTCGTAGAAACGTGCGCGAACGAGGCGTGGCGGATTTCAGCGGCGTTGCAGGCATGAATGGCGTGTTCATTGCAAACCAAATAAGCAGAGATGCGTTTAAAAGTACGTATAATTATAACGACGTGGACTATAGTAGTTATTACCAAACCTTGCAATCGTTCAACGGAGGAGGCGTGTGGCGATACATTCCCGCTCCGAAGAAAGATGCGAACGGAAACGATATTCAAGGGTGCACGGTTACGGACGACTCGAAAACAGTGTGTAGCTTACACTTGCACGGCGAAAGCGCGTGGTCTGGAGGTGAAAATTGGGAAACGCGGTTCGGCGCGGTGTATTCGCACCAATCCACGCCGGGTGTCATCATATCGACAGGAAATGTCGGGAACGTGTTATCGAAAGAAGCGAGCGAAGTGAACACGTACATCTCTCGCGATGGTGGGTACACGTGGGAAGAGACGTTACAAGGACCGCACATTTACGAGTTTGGTAACTTTGGCGCTTTAATCGTCGCGGCGAAAGAATCGAGCGTGGGGCAAACCGACGAGGTTTGGTTTTCGCGAGACGTCGGGAAGTGCTGGGAAGGCCCAATCAAGTTGAGTAAACCGATCAACGTCCACAACATTCGCACGGATGTCGTTCAGAAAGGATCGGTGTTTGTTATCCACGGCGAAGATGCGACGAAATCGGAATCGTACCAAGCCTCCGGCATCGCGTACGTCATCGATTTCGATAACTTATTGCTCAGCAACTCGACGTTTCGAGTCGATAAGTGCGACGAGAAGAACGATTACGAGACGTGGTTTCTGAATATTCCAAACCAAAAGGAGTGCAACATGGGCGAGAAAGTTGAAAGACGACGCCGGAAACGGTACGCGAGGTGTTTGAACCTTGAAGACGGCGTCGTGTCGGAACTCCAAGATACCGTTTCGCAATCTCACGTGTGCGAGTGCGAGCACATGTTTGACACGTCGTGTGAATACGGGTATTACAGAGTTCACTCGTCGCCCTCGGCTATTTCAGGGTGCGATCCGATGCCGAATGTGAACATCGAAGAGTGCGCGTACTTGATAGATAAAGGATCGATTCCGAAATCTCACGAACGGATCGTTCACGGAGACGTTTGTAACAACCCGTTAAACGCGCTCGGCGCAGAATACGACGATTTAGGCCACAAGAAAGGGAAAAAGCACAGCACGAAGCATCCTCTGTTTGGATTTATCATCTTTTGTCTCTTTGGCGGAGCTTTTTATGTGGTGTATAAATACTTTGATTTAGGCCGCTACGTACCGCACGGGTTCCGAGACGCGGTGAATGAATTCTTTGAAAACGTCATGGATTGGTTGAGAAGAATGCGGAGTAACATGGGATCATCATCAGGCGGTGGTGGTGGTGGCTTTAGACGGTTTGGCGGCGGCGGCGGTTCGAGACCAGATGGATACTTTGAACCGTTAGCGGATTTTGATGAAGACGAGATTTGAATAAAATTATTAAACGTGCGCGAGGGCTCGCGGGTTAGACGACGACGACGAAGAAAACTTATATGAATAAGTGATTAGAATGTACAGATACTTTAATAAATGTAACACAGCGCATCTTCCTTCCTCTCTCTCTATCGTCCACTGTACCTAACATCGTACGCCGAAGCCGCCTGCTCTTTTGCGACGCACGAGTTACAAATTTGCCAACTCGCCATCATCGTCGATTGCGACAACGTCTCCGTCAGCGTAGAACACGCCGAACACTTCTTCCTCTCATCTTCTACCACTCCATCGTCTCCTTCTTCGCTAACCACCTCTAAAAGTTTCACGTACGGCATTTCCCTCGGTATTTTCTCCATCATCACAATCTTACAACATTTTCTCCGCTTCGCTTCCTCTTCGCTTTTCTCTAACAAATGCTCTTCCACCTCCAAATCAGTCCCTCGCAAACTCGGCAACACGTACGTCTCTAAAACCTCTAAAACTGGACAACAATCGATTGCACTGAAACCCACGAAGCAATTTTGAATTCCCACGCACGCGCCGGATTGATTTTGAATGGCCAGTATCGAAAACATGTGCCCGTTCGACGCAAGCAATTGCAACTGTTTTTGGAGTTTTGTTTTGGATAACGACGGGTTTGGCGACGACGTAAACGACGACGACGACGATATCTCTTTCGCGTGCAAATCGAGCAAATGAATGATTTCATTCACGTCGAAAGGGACGGCGTAGTTTGCCAGGCGATACGCGATCGATGATGATGATGATGACATTCTTTTATAAAGTGCGTACTTTTTTCTCACTTCAAATTGAAAATTTTCTTCGCTATCGTTCTATAAATCTCTCCTTCTAATGTCACATTCTCCCGTTGTTGTTGTTCTTCGTCATCTTCCGTCGTCGTCGTCATGGTTAAACTCGCCGCCACTGGCCTCCCGATATCACCACCTCGACTGACGCCTTCCAAAATCGGCACCTCGGCTAAAA
>Ga0181552_10003157_pt1 | contig 11817 bp, 10 predicted proteins | sample 011ome_18_FD_130583 | JGI IMG/M metagenome (GOLD analysis project Ga0181552, IMG submission 130583) | Coastal salt marsh microbial communities from the Groves Creek Marsh, Skidaway Island, Georgia - 011501BT metaG (megahit assembly) | ecosystem: Environmental > Aquatic > Marine > Intertidal...
AAAATTCTGCTCAAAAAAATATCTTGACTAGTATCATTTTTTTTATTTTTCATTTCCCAAGGTGTACTTGTCCACCATTGATTCTCTTCGAGTAAACCTGCGCCAACTTCTTTTCCAATTGGTTCAAATTTAAAGTTATATGGATTATAATATAGTTTTAAATCTCTCCAATCAAATTCACCTGATCCAAATGCCACTTTTATTGCCATTAACTTTGCAAGTTTATCAACATCAAAAACTTCCGATGTTTTTAATTTACTATTTCTAAAATTTTCAATTAGAGTAATAGCATCTCTTAATAATTCATTATTGTTAGAATTAAAATTTTCTGGCAATTTAACAAAATCTATATTAGCGATTAGAAAACCATCTTTGAGCTGAATATCATTAAAATTCTCATTTACTCTTGAATAATTGGAGTATTTTTCAAGATGAGCCTCTTTGTTAAATCCAAGAACAACACTTACTTTTTTTTTATTATTTTCAAGTAATTCTTTAGAAATAGACTCTTGTAAATAATATAATCCAAAATGGTTACCATTTATTAATAAATCATAAAAATCAGATCTAGAATATATGAGATCTGCATTTTTTAATGCTATCATGAACAAGTATTCTCCAATGTATTCTCTTTGTGCAGGATGTTGCAAACTAAACTCTGAAAATCCTTTGAAAACTTCATCTTTTGATAATTTTAATTTAAAACCTAATTGATTAATATTCTCCCAATTTGATGGATGAGATCCTCTCAACTTAATTTCTGCTTTAAATTTTTGGTTATCAAATAAAATTTGAGTTTTGGTCCAAGGATTATCTTTATCAAGTAGCATATTTTGCTTAATTGCTTTTTCTCGAGCGTTAATCAATTTTTTATAATTATTTAGATTTATATCTATCTTAATTTTTTCTTTTAAAAAAAAATTAGTATGAATAGTTCTGCCCAAATAATCTAGATTATCACCCAAAAAAACTTTAAGTTTATAAAAATTTTGATTTACAAAAATTCCAGAAATAAAAAAAAGTAACATTATGGTAAAAGAAATAATTTTTTTATGAAATTCAAATATATTTTTTTTTTTATTATTAATTATTTTCATAACACAAATTAAGTTCTAGAATAAAAACTCGATACATATTTAGAGTTTCTAGATGATCTAAATGGAATTGAACCAAATAATTTATCAAGATTTTCATCAAGATTAGAGTCATATTTAATTTCTAAAACAATATTTTGAAAATAATAATTTTTAATTGAATTATTTATTTTCAAATATTTCAATTGATCAAAAACTTTAAAATTTTTATCAATTGTAATTCTAATTTTTCCATCAAAAGACACATAATAATCTCTATAATAATGATTTATTAAAACAGGAGATAAATAATCCAATAGATTTTTTTGCTTCCTGTCTAGGCATTTGGTTATTATAACATTCAAGTTTTTTTTTGAAATTGTATCCGTTTGTTTATTAATTGTGTTTTGTTTCTTTTTTTTCCAGCCATTTTGACTATTTTTTATTTTAATTTCTAAATAAGCTTTATTAATGAACTTAAGATCTCCATACCATCTTAGTCTTAATTTAAATCTTTTTTGTAAACCGGTAAGATTTTCATTTAAAAAATGATAATTTAATGTGTCAAAATAAATATTATTTATAAGTCTTGAGTTATGTTGCTTAATAAAACCTTTGGGATTTTTTTTAATCCAAATAATTAATTGATTATAATTCTCTAAATTAATTACAAATTTTATTTCTTTTCTTTTTAATTTATCACTTTCCATAAATAGTCTTAACTAGATTGCAGGAATACCTTTTTGATCAATCAAATTAATACTTGCTTTTGGATATTTTTTATTCATCAATCTAATTAAATTTTGCAATTCATTGATATCATCATTTCTTATTGAATAACCCAATTCAAGACACTCATTATTAAAATCAACTCTATTTAAATCTACCTCATTAAAACAAGATTTTAAAATATTGTTTATTAATTTTAATATTTCATCTTTATCTTTCTTAATGCCCACGATTGGTACTGAAATATTTAAATATATTCCTTTGTCTTCTGTTTGTTTTTTTTTACTCACTTTCTTAAAAATAATTAAAAAAGTTATAATTATTAATGTTGAAAGGATAGTTGTAATTGTTTGATTGGCACCCAAACCAAGGCCTACCCCAATTGAAAAAAACAAAAAGCTTAATTCTTCTGGATCTTTTATCGGGGTTCTAAATCTTACAATTGACAATGCTCCAACCAAACCTAAAGAAAGAGCCAACGAGGATTTAACAATAGTTATAACCAAAATGGTTACTAATGTTATTATAGAAAAATTTTTGGAGAATTGGCTCCTATTAGAAGTTGAATTTCCATATAAAGTATAAAATTTTTGGATCAAAACAGATAAAACAAATCCAATAAATAAGTTTATAATTAAATTATAAATGCTTATCTCTTCTGCGCTTGTAGATAAAATGTTATTTAAGTTGTCCAAAAATTAATCCAATTTTAAAAATATTTTATTTACTTATAATATGTTATATTTGAATTCAATTTATTAATTATTCTTATATTCTTAATTTAATCAATATTTTTAACCTTATTTTTAATTATGCAAAATTTTTATTCTATTTTACCCTCAACTTAATTCCAGATGAAGTATGAACCGATCTCAATATTTTCGCATTATCTAAATAAATTTGTTTTGTATAAAGTCTTGAGCCTAATATAATTTCAGACATATTAATTTTATTTTTATTACTAAATAATGATGCTTTAATGTAGCCATCTTTACAAGCAATATAAATTTTTTTTTTATATTTGTTAAAAATAATTCCAAATTGAAAAGGGTGAAATTTTATTTTACTCGGATAAAACGAAACATTTTTTAAATACACTCTTTTTTGTCCCATAAAAGTAGAAGCACCCTTAAATGGTTCATCAAAAACTTTAGTAAATCTAAATATTTCTTCTGCACTCCATGACCAATCAATAAATCCATGAATATGAGTATTAAGCTTTGGCATATAAATTGTATCTTCATCATCCTTTTTTATGGATTTAATTTTTTTATTATTTAAAATATTTGTAAGAAATTCATATAAAGCTTTTTTTTCTTGTTTGTTAACATGTTTATAAAAATCAAGAGTTGAATGTTCTTCTTTTAATTTGAATTTTTTTTCATACAAAAGTTCCCCTTTGTCTAATTCATTTGAAATTCTATGAAAAGAAATTGCAGTTTCTTTTGAATTATTCATTGTATACCAAAAAGATGAAGATGCTCCAATTTGTTCAGGAATTTTTCCAAGATGATAATTAAATGCTTTATTTTTAAATAATCTTAAAATTTTTTTGTTTATTTTAAAAAAACAAAAAGCTGTTAATAAAATTGAATTTGGATACCGTTTTAAGTATCTTTTAAAAATTGAAATTTTATTTTTTAATTTATTGACAACTAAATATTTTACTTTTTTTTTTTTAAGATAATCTTTAAAGGTTTTATAAGTTTTACAAGGTTTACTTATATGAATAGAATCTGTGATCAGTAATAAATCAATTTTATTTTTTTGTGTAAAATATAAAATTGAATCTAATGGACCATCATCAAAGTGCCGATTTCCTCCAACTACAATTAGAGATTTTTTGCTCATACTTAATTATTTACTAAATTTATATGGGGTGATGGATTTATTTTTTTTTAAACTCTTATTTTTATTCCAATCAATTATCTGTTTTTCAATATCACACTCAACTTTTTCACTCCAAAAATTTAAAATTTTATTGTAAAATTTCCCTCTTGCTCCATTTCCAATTTTCAAATTATTTAATTTTGTAACGGGTAACATACAAAAAGGAGTTGCTGAAACAAAAGCTTCGTCTGCATCATATAAATCAAAAGGTTCAATATTTTTCTCATAAACTGGTATCTTTAATTCTTTACATAATTGAATTATATAATTTCTAGATATTCCCCTAAGAATATCCACTCCCTTTGGAGTAAAAACTTTTCCATCTTTGACCAAAAAAAAATTATTTCCAGTTCCTTCAGCTATAAAACCATTATGATCTAATAATAGTGCCCAATTATTTTTTCCTTTAAACAAGCTTGCTTCAATATTTGCATTCAAATAAAATAACCTACTTCTATTTTTAATTTTTGGATCCATGTATATTGATGGAATGGCTCTTTGAGATGTTATTACAAGATTAATTCCATTTTTAAAAATTACATCCATACCTTGTACTGTCCATCTTAATGGAAAATCAGCTACTATTACATTTGGACCAGGCTTTGAATCTTGAATATTTTCATAAATTCCTAATAATCCTCTAGATACATCAATCATCAATCTATGTTCGTCATCTTTTTTCATTCGATCTTGATTTTTTTCTACTGTTTTTTCACAAATTTTTAAAAGATCTTTTTTGGAATATTTAATATCAATTCTTAAAATTTTTAATCCTGTAAACAATCTGTCAATATGCTGCTCAAGCAAAAATTGTTTCTTATTGAACGATCTGGTCATTTCAAAAACCATATCACCAAACATTAGAGATGAGTCATAAATTGAGAGTTTTGCATTTTTTTCTTGAACAAATTTTCCATTAAAAAAAACAAGCCTATCTTTCATTTTTATTTTTTTTGCCATTTTTTTTGTAAATCAATAAATTTAATTATATCTTTAATACTAAAATTTGATTTTTTATAATATAAATTGTCATATATATTTTTAATAAAAAGATATTCTGACTTTGTATTAACATCAAGCCTAATATCTGGTCGCCTAATATTTTTTGGACACTTGATTGTCCTCACCTGACACCAGCTACTATCTAATGCTTTATTTTTTTTATAATCGAAAAAATTTGTATGTGGATGTTCTTTTTGAGAATTATCAAGTTTTTTATTCATTAAATCGTCTAAAAAGTTAAATCCAAAAATTTCTGCGCCTATGCCATCCGGATAACCGTTATTAAGAATGTTAGATAAATTTGAAGCAAAAAAAGGTTTTTTAAAACTCTCATAAAAATTAATTATACGATCAATTTCTTTTGGTTCTGGTAAGCAATTATCTCCTGGAATTCTTACAATATTTTTTACATTATATTTTTTTGCCGAAAAAAAATATCTTTCAACTAAATTATTTTCTGAACCTCTAAATATATTAATACTCGTATTCTTAAAAAATTTTGAAATTTGATCATTTTCTTTATTATCAGGAATGGCAAGTATAATTCTTTTACTTTTTTTTACTCTTTTTAATCTTTCAATTATTCTATAAATCATTGGTTTTCCTGCAAGAGGCATTAAAGTTTTATCCTTAAGTCTCGTAGATCCCATCCTTGCCTGAACTATTATACAACTCATGATTTATAATTAAAAAGATTAGTTTAATTTTAATTTTTTAAATGTGCTCTAAGTTTCTTTGCAATTTCAATTTCTTCATCAAGAATATAACCAATTTTTTCTTCACCTAGGGCCAGCATCATATCTTTAATGTTATTAATTAAGATTCTCATACCACCTGGCTCAACGGAAGCAGACTGATCGCTTCCATACATAGATCGATCCAAAGTAATATGTCTTTCTAAAGATGAAATACCTAGCATAGCAGCAGCATACGAAACTGAAAGACCAGCTTCATGTCCACTATAACCTACATTGCAATTAAACATTTTTTTTAATCCATTTATTGTTGCTAGATTTGCATCTTTTACTTTCATTGGATATGTTGATACGCAATGCATAAGTTCGAATTCAGTATTATATTTTTTAAAAATTTCAACGACATCGACTATATTTTTTTTTGTACACATTCCAGTAGATATAAACGTATATTTCCCTCTTTTAGCAACTTCCTCAACAAATTTTAAATCAACAGCCATTGCTGAAGCAATTTTTTGAAACTTTAAATCGAATTTATCCAAGAAGATAAGACTGTTAATATCCCAAGCAGAAGCAAACCAATGAATATTTTTATTTTTACAATATAGGTCTATTTCTTTATAATCTTTAAATGAAAACTCCAGTCCTTCCTTTTGATCTCTAAATGTATCGCCCCATGGGCTTTCTCTTTTTGAATTCAATTGCTCTTCACTATAGACTTCAGTTATAGTCCTTTTTTGAAATTTTACTGCATCAAAGCCAGTTTCCTTAGCATGATCTATCAATTTTTTAGCTATATCTAATTCACCATTATGATTTATTCCTATTTCAGCTATAAAAAAAATTTTTTTCATTTTCTAAATTCCTTTTGCAAGAAATCCACCATCAACATAGAAGTCTTGGCCAGTTACATAAGATGAAGAATCAGAGATTAGATATAAAATAATTCCAAATAAATCTTTTACATCACCATATTTGTTTAAAAGAGTTCTTTTAATTCTTTTATTTTTCTCAATTTTATTTTTAAAGCTTTTTTGAGTCATTTTAGTTTTTATATAGCCTGGACCAACATTATTTACTCTAATATTATATTTCGCAAGATCTAGTGCCATCGATTTTGTTAACATTTTTAGCGCTCCTTTTGAGGAATTGTATCCAGGATTATTTGAAAACCCCAACTCTGAATTTAAACTTGTAATATTAATAATTGAACAGCCTTGTTGATCTATAAGAGTATGCAAACTTTTAATCAAATAATAAACACTAAATATATTAACTTGAAAATTTTTTTCAAAATTTTTACTATCTGAAATGCCTGCTAAGTTAATTATACCATCAAACTTATTATATTTTTTTTTTATTTTTTTTGAAAAGTCTAAAATTTCACTCTTTTTTGACAAATCAACTCTATAATAAATATTTTTGGAACTTTTAAGATTAATTTTATCTATACAAACAGCCACTCCTCCATTTATTCTTATTAATCGAACTATCTCTTTACCCATCCCACCTTCTGATCCTGTTATTAGATAAACTTTTTTTTTAATTGAAAATAAGTTTTTGATTAAATACTTAGAATTATTTTGCATGGTTTATGTCTTAGATTAGCATTTAATTGATAATATTATATTAAAAAAAATATACATAAGTTATGTTGAATTTTTTAATTTTTAAACTAAACTGACTTATCTAAATAATCCATTTTATAGTTTAAATTACTTCGAGGGGTAATAAAATCTATTGCTGAATTAAAATAATCTTTTCTATCGATTCCAAGAAATTTTTTCTTAAAAGAGTCAATTTGATTTTTTCTACTTTTATCTAATGAAAAACTGATGTTTTTTGTCTCAGTTTCAAAATTAAAAATATCTTCTCTAAATTTTGATTTTTGCCAAGATAAAATGTCATAATTTATCGTAAAATGTGGAACTTCATAATTTTCATTTTCTAAATCTATTCTTTCCTTGACTCCTAAATATATTAAATCTTTTGCAACTTTATTATTTTTTTCATTTTTACTTTTATCAAGATCAATGAAATGACGATATAATACATCTTCCAACCATTCTTTTTCTAAATAGATTAATCTAGAGCTAAAATTAATATTCAATCTAGTAGGTTCTCCAACATTATTATTATTATTTTTGTAAATTTTTTTTAAATGCTCAATCATCTCCTCTCTTGTGTCGAAAAGTTCTGATCTAATTGCCGTATCAAAATCATTTAAGAACTTAAGATATTTTTTAGGCCATTTTTGGCTTAAATCTGGATTCATAAAATGATAAAAAATGTCTGTAAGTTTAATGTCTTTGTTATTATTTTTTATAAACTGAAAAAACCATTTTTGAAAACCGACTGAAAAAACTGCAAAAAACATAAAACTAATTTTTCTAACTTCAAAAAATTCTTTCTCTGAAAATGTTTCTGAAGAGGTTACCACCTCTTCATGTTCTGCAACAAATTCACCATTTATATATCCATAACTTGAACTTAATGGTCTAATTTTTGTGTTTAGTTTAAATTTTTTTCTTTGATCTGGTCTATTTAACTCTATGCCATCCATAATAAAAAGCATATTAACCAATATGGTATCAAAACCTCTATCAATAGACTTGTTCATAAGATCAATAAAACTTGACTTGGTTTCAAATGGTAAACCAAATATTAATTCTGTAGTTGTTGGCATATTAAGTTTTCTTGCCCAATCAATAGCATCATCAATTTCTTGGTCAGTAACATTTCTTCTATTAATTGCTTTTAGAGTATCAGGATTTTCAGTTTGTAGAGCGAGAGTAAGTCCATATTGACACATATCGCCAGCTATCTCAACAATTTTTCTTGAAATTTCTGTGAATCTTTTATCATTGTAAAAAAAAAGTCTTTCAGGAAAACCAAATTTTTCTTTACATCTAACAATTTCCTCTGCTATTTCGATGTCCCTTTTTAGTATACCAAAGTTTTCATCTGCAATTCTTAAAAGATGATGCGGTCTATTAGAAAACTTTTTAGAGATAAATTTTAACTCTTCATATACTTGCTCCAAAGGAAAACCTCTTAATTTTCCTCTGTTTTTTCCGGATACGCAAAAAGCGCAGGTGTAAGGACAAAATCTAGAAGTTTGAATGAGCGGTTGATATTCGTCATCTAAAAAATCATCCAACAGACCTGACAAATATGGAGAGCCCAAGAGAGAAAGATCAGTCGAGGTGCCGATAGGTTTTCCCGATATTATCTCGCCATGATTTAAAAAAGAAATTCCATCTATTGGTTCATCAAATAAATTTTTACTTAAAATATTTTCAATTGCGTTACTGAATGCTATTTCTCCTTCATTAATTACAATAGCATCAGCTTCTGGGAACATTTCTTGTAAAAAAATTTTTTGCTGAAACTTATCACTGTCTATACTTGGGCCTCCTATAATTATTTTTACTTTATCTTTAAATAATTTTCTTAATTTTTTTACTACACTTTTATTTAAATAATTAGCCCAATAATATAAAGCGATACCCACTACATCGGGAGGATTTTCTATTGCGTCTTCAAAAAATTTTTCAACTTTTTTATAAAGAGATATTTTTATATTATTACCAAATTTTTGTTTAGCATACTGCCCAATAAATCCGATGCCCAATGGTACAACTTTTGAATTTGTGGTATGAATATTATAATAGCTAAAATCCGCTAACATTACATTTAATTTTTTTTTAATCATAAAAATACAATGTAAATAGATAGGGTACTTTTATGTATTTATCAATAACTTTTAGTACTTTTTAATAATGATATAAATTAAAATAATTTAGCAAATTTACATGTATGAAAAAAATTTATAAACAAAAAGTAATTCAATTGTTATTGTTAATTTTTTTTTCAAAATTTTCTTTAGCAGATAACGTTCCTATAATTGTAATTTCTGCAGGTAAAACTTTACAAAGTAAAAGTACTGTTGGTAGTGATATAGAAATTGTTGATAGCAAAACTTTAAAGAACTCAAATGAATATTTCATTGGTGATATTTTAGGTAAAAATTTAAATGGTATGAATTATTCTCAATCTGGTGGAGCAGGAACTGCTTCTATGATTCAATTAAGAGGTCAGCCTAAAAGATACACAACTGTTTATATAGATGGTGTTAAAGTTTCAGATCCATCTACTCCTTCTAATGATTATTATTTCAATAATTTAATGACAGGTTCATTTGATAGAATTGAAGTCTTAAAAGGAGCTCAGAGTACTTTATACGGCAGTGGCGCATTGGCAGGTACTGTTCAACTATTTTCAAAAAAAGGAAAAGTAGGACATAACAGCGACGTGAATATTTCTAAAGGATCGTTCAATTCACAAAAAATTGATTTAAATTTTGATGGAAAAAAAGATGTCTATGATTATTTCATTGGTTATACTAATTTTAGAACTGACGGTGAATCAGCTATGAATGATAATGCTGAAAAAGATGGTTATAGAAGTGACAGCTTAACAATGAACTATGGTTATAATTTTAATAAAAATATTAGATTAGAAAATTATCTTTATTATAACGACTCGTTATTAGAATATGACTCTGTAGACAAAACACAAAATGATATTGAATCGACTGATGACAAACAAGCTAGTTATACCGCACGATTAATTTTTGATAATGAAAATTTAAAAAATATATTATCCTATAACAATACCTACAGCACAAGAAATATTACTGGTAATGATCCAAAAAATTATTATGGATATAGAAATGCAGTTAATCTTTTATCTGAATACAACATTACTTTAGATAACAAAATTATATTTGGGCTTGACAGTGAATTTGATGCAGCTGAACTTAAAGATTATTATACAGGTGGTAATTACACTGAAAGTGATGAAGCTGTATACTCCCAATATTTTGATTTACAGTTAAGACCAGGAAAAAAAACTTATACTACCTTTGGTTTAAGACGAGATGATCATACTACCGTCGGAGATTATTATACAGGAAGAATAACGGTAGCCTATCAACTTGATAGCAGTACAAAATTGAGAACTAATTTAGGAACTTCGGTAAGATTTCCATCTTTATATACTCTTCATCATGGAAATGTTTTAACCAATAAAGATATAATAAAAGCTGAAACTGGCAAAAGTATTGATATTGGAATGGATAAATTTTTTACAGATTACAATTTAAAATTAAATGCAACTACTTTTTTCTTAAAATACAAAAATGATATAAAAGGATGGGCATCAAACTCAGGAGGTGTAGGTGAAAAATATTATGCTGGTGGTGGAAATTATGCTTTAAACAATACCAAATCAAAAACAGAAAGCTATGGTTTAGAATTACAAACTAATTGGGAGCCTACTGATAACTATTTTTTAGGATTTGGTTATACAAGAACAGAGTCCTATGATGGTACAACTTGCGATGATCCAAATGGATCTTGTATTGATGAAATGAATGTTAGAATTCCCAGACATCAAATAAATTTAATAGGAACAAAAAACATTAAAGACAATCTGTCACATACAATTAAATTAAAGTATGTAAGTGAAAGAAGAGATTTTGGAAATATAAATAATAATTTTAAAGATGTTATACTTTCAGATTATATGGTTGTTGATTTGGTTACAAATTATAAATTTTTTGATGCCTATAATCTAAATATATCAGTTAAAAATATTTTAAATAAAACATATTCCGAGGCTTATGAATATAAATCACCTAGTAGATCTTTTAACTTTATGTTAAGAAAGAAATATTAATGAAAAAATATATCAATATCTCCATAGGAATTTTTATAGCTTTAGCTGCTAGCAGATTTATTCCTCACCCACCTAACTTTACAAGTTTATTGGCTTTAAGCTTTTATGTGCCAGCAATTTTGGGAGTTAGGTATTTGCCATCATTAGTTTTAAGCCTTGTAATAACTGACCTCATCATTGGTTTACATGAAGTCACTTTATTCACATGGGGAAGTGTTATTATAATTGGACTTGGATCTAAATTTCTTGCAAAAACTATTTTGAATAGAGTTTTTGGATCTTTATTAGGAGCTGGTTTATTTTTTATAGTTACTAACTTTGGAGTATGGACATTAGGATCTTATGGTTACAATTTGGAAGGATTGTTGCTTTGTTATACCTTAGCTATACCTTTCTTTGCCTATAGTCTTACCTCTACTTTTATTTTTTCAGGAATTATTGAGGCTATATATAAATTTAATTTTCTAAAATTAAAAACTATCAAATAATTAAGTTAAAAAGCTACTAGTTTTTAAAGAATACTTAAGATTACTTAGTTAATTTAAAATTTATTTAATACCAACTTATAAAATTTTTTTCAGTGCATAAATCAAGCCAATTGAGCTATTAGTACTGGTCAGCTGCACGCATTACTGCGCTTCCACATCCAGCCTATCAACGTGGTGGTCTACCACGGCTCTATAGGA
>Ga0181552_10003169_pt1 | contig 11797 bp, 3 predicted proteins | sample 011ome_18_FD_130583 | JGI IMG/M metagenome (GOLD analysis project Ga0181552, IMG submission 130583) | Coastal salt marsh microbial communities from the Groves Creek Marsh, Skidaway Island, Georgia - 011501BT metaG (megahit assembly) | ecosystem: Environmental > Aquatic > Marine > Intertidal zone...
ATACAGATATCTTTGATAAAGGTGGTAAGTTTGGTAGCTCAGGTGTACCTCCTGTTCCTCAATCTGGGCCTCAAAAAGAACCTACAGTACTTGATCAGATTTCTAATTTCTTTAGTAGAGCAAATGAAGAATCTGGTATTGGTCAAATTCAAAAACGTAACAAAGAATTAGCTGAAGCTAATCGACAACGTAAAAAAATGGTTGGGGATACATCATTGGCTGCTGCTTCTGAAGATGCAGGAGTACCTCAACAAACATTTGATGATGCTGACGTTAACACTGTATTTACTTCTGATATACCTAAACCTCCCCAATCACCTCAGTTAGGTAGTTATACTCAATCTGAATGGGAAGAGTTGTTATCTATGTCTAGTGACAATGAAGCTGCAGAAAAAAACAACGCAAGGGTTAAATCGGAATATCAAAAATATACAGAATCCCTAGAAGATACTGGTGTACCTACATTATCTTTTGAAGATTGGAAAACTCAAACAGATAACAAAATACAAGATACAGAGATTGTATTAAAAGGTGATTTTGAGGAATTAATTAATAACGAAGACGCTCCTTATAATTTACGTAAACAAGCTGCTGAAGAAATGCAAAGACGCTTTGGAATTGGTAGTGGTAGCGTAGTTACTAACAGTAACATAGAGCGTATATTAACTTCTCCTGTAGCACAAAAAGACAATAAGCTAACTGAAATGGTCCCAGACATGGGTGCGTTTGGTCAAACTACTAATGTTCTTTCTCAAAGTCAACAAAGTGAATTGGCTAGTAAAGTAGCAGAACAAGAAAAAGCTTTATCTGAAAAAGCATTAGCAGGTGAGCCTGTAGATGCAGATGATGTTGCTCAGTATAAAAAGGATAAACAAAAATTAGACAGTGCTCAATTGTCTGATAAAGTTTCTCCTGCTTTAGGAGATCAAGCAGTTGAACAAGTAGCGGCTACAGAAAACATTATACCTAACGTTAAAGAAAATACTGTTACTAGTATTACAGAACAAACTAAAGGTGAGAAATCTCCTGCAGATAATAATGTAGATCCTAATGCAGTCGTTAACAAAGGTGAAGATATTGTCAAAACAGATCCTGAAGCTGCTAGTAAAGTTAAATCTTTCTTAGATGAGTGGGGTATTACTGACTTATTTAATAAGAAAGAAGTTGGTCGTATGATTGCTACTTACTTAGGATCTCGTGCTTTAGGTTATTCTCATGGTGGATCACTTAACTTTGCAGCTAAGAACTACATGTCAGGTGTAGATAAGATTAATACTGTTGCAGATAAGTTGGTACTAGAAAATAAACATACTAAAGAATCTATTGAAGAGTATCGCAACACTGGTGATATGTCTGCTTTGATTACTAAACCTGCCAGCCCTAAACGAGTTAGTGGTAAACCTCAAGTATATTATACTCAGGATAACAAGAAACAAAATCTATACGAGTATGAAGATGCCAATGGTAATAAATACTTAGGTGATGGTAGAGGTAATCCTGTTAAGTTAGATGAGTTACACTCTAATCCATCTCGTGTTCCGGGGACTGATGAGTTTAAGAAAGCACAGTTTGACTATAAAGCAGATGCTGTTAAAAACTACAAATCTTTGGAAGAACGGTTTGGATCTACGGATGATGGTGATCCTATAACTAAGATTAACCCAACAACTGCGGCAGGTGACACTGCTTATTGGGCAGCTCTTAACCAAGTACCTGTAGAACGTATGTCTTCTCTTATGGAGTCTGCTTACTTAGATGCTGTTGAGCATCAAAAACGTACAGGTGAAAAGGTATCTGATATTCGTCCATTCTTAAACCAACAAGTGTTACGTACTTACACTGATTCTCCAAATACTTTCTTAGCTAAAGGAAGCACATTAGAAAAACCTGTATATATTGATTCTAAAAAACTATCTAATGTCAACGCAGTAGTTGCTAGACAATTGGGTGTTCAATATGAAGACGCAAGAGTATCTGATATAGCTAATCAATATATTAATGCTAAAGAAGAAGAGTGGTACAGTTTAAATCAAGAAACAATTAAAGATAGTAATGGGAATGATATTCCTAATCCAAATTACAATCCAAAACTATTTAGGCAGTTTGAAAATGCTGCTAATGATGATGAGAATGGTTTCTTGTTATTTATCCAAAAAGACCTTGGCATTGATAATGGTCGAAAAAAAAATTAAGGAGACTGTATGTCTGAAGTGTTAAACTCTATTATAAATAACACAGCCTTAAACGGTAAAGATACATTTATTGATGCGGATACTATCCGTGGAGAAGATGGAGAGAAGTACCGTATTCAAGGTATGGATGCTCCTGAAATATCTAAAGTCCTTGGAGGACGGTATGGTGGTGCAACAGCAGGTGGTATTGAAACTACCTCAGCAATGCAACGTCTTGCTAGAGAACAAGGGTTTACCAACGTAGTTAAGCTTGATCAACGTGATCCTTTTGGTCGTCAGATGATTGACCTTAGGGATGACAAAGGTAATAGCTTTACTACAAAGATAATTTCTTCTGGAGCACTAGAGTCTAACGCTTACACAAAACGTCGAGATGCTGATGCAGCTACTATTCGATCTTTATTTGATGATCAAATGGATCGTGGAACAGATGCCTTTAAGAAAGGTGCTGATGAAATTAGAGCTGCTATTGAGTCAGAAGAACGTAGTGATAAGTTATTTAGATCACAAGCTATCGATGAGTTAAACTATGTACGTGGGGGAGGCAGTAGCCTTTCAGGTTATGTCTCCGCTGCTACAATGTTTGATAACCCAGATAGGGATCTACAGAACAACGCTAACAACCCTGTTGGTGAAGCATTTGAAACTGGATTAATTAATGTAGTTGAATCTGCTTATGGTGTTGCATCTATCTTTGGTAATGCTACAGGTATTGAAGCTATTGAAGAGTTTGGTGAAGGTGGTGTTGCTCGTGCAAGGGGTCGTATTGCAGATCAAGCAGGTTTCTTAGTTGACTATAAAGATGTAAATGGTTTTGGGGATGCTATACAATTCTTAGCTAATAACTTTGCTATGTCATTACCATATATGGGTATGACTATTGCATCAACTTTAGTAAACCCTGTTGTCGGTTTGACTACTATGTCCTCTGTGTATACAGGTCAGACATGGAATGAGATGGAAGGGGAAAATAAAAATGTTCCTCTTGCAATTGGATCAGGTATCCTGCAAGCTACTATTGATAGGTTAAGTTTAAACTCTTTACTTGTTGGTTTTGGTGGTAGTAAGCTTACTGTTAAAGATCAATGGAATGAGATTGTAGATGCATACCGTAAGGCTAATGGTGGTTTAGATGTTGTATCTAAAGAAGCAGGTGAGTTAGCTGTATCTAACGCTACACGTTTAGAGATTGCAAACTTATCTACTGATGCTGCTGCTCTTGCTAAAGATCAGCTAAACAAACGTGCAGTAGCAATGGATTTCCTTAAGCGTATTAGCGCAGGTGCTGCTACAGAAGGTACAACAGAAGCCTTACAAGAATCTATCGGTTATGTGTCAGCACATACAGCAGATGGGTTTGACTTTGGTGAGCTACAAGAACGTGCTGTTGGTGCGTTTGTAGCAGGTGGTACTTTAGGTGGAACCTTTGGTGCTGGTGGTGGTGCAATTAATACAGCAGCATGGGCAGATGTAGCTTACGGTGTAGACCGTGAAGACCCTGCTGATGTCGCTGCTGAAACTGAATATGCTCGTCAAGCTGAAGCAGATTCTGTTAATGAGTTGTATCAAACATATCGTCAAATGGGAATTCCTGCATCAGAAGCTATGCGTTTAGCTAGAGCTGAAGCAACTGTCCAAACAACAGATGAAATAGCTACAGAATATAGGATTAAAGCAGAAGCATCACCATCTTTTGATCAAGTAGAAGATCGTTATGAACGTGAAAAAGCTCGTCGTAAAAGCAGATCAGCCCCAGAGGTTATCTCTGAAAGCGTCGGTAATATTCCAGCCTTGTATAGAGGTCAAGTAAGACAATCTTTTTCTGATGAAGTCTTACGTAAATCTAAAACAGCTCGTAAGTTAAGCAGTATGTTTGGTGGTTTCTTACAACGAGTTCATGGTGGTCCTGACTACGAAAATGCAAAACATCATTACCTAACTGGGTACAAAAATAGTATTGTTACTGATCCTAATAAATTATTTAGAACTTTAAATAACAATAAACCTGTACGTCGAAAAGATAAAGAGCGCATTAGTCGTGAGATTTATAATCTAATTGATGAGAATGGTAATGTTAAACAAGCTGAGTTAGATGCTCATCCTAATAAGGATCAATTAAAATTCCTTATTAATGACTTAGAAAACCTAGCTAACATTATGCATACAGATCAGTCTAAGTATAATCCTAATTTAGGTAAGTTAAAAAACTATTTACTTAGATACAAAGCTTTAAACAAATTAGCTATTGTAAAAAATAGAGCTAAGTTTATTAAGATACTTAAACAAGAATACAGTGAACTTAGTGATAATGATGCTGTGAATATTACAGATAGTATTGTTAATAACGAGTATGATCTCGATGAAGCTTTTTCTGTATTGAAGGGTGGCCCACAACCTACCTCACATAAGAGACGCACATTAGGTTTATCGACTAAGAAAGATGCGAATGGTAACTTAGCATTTGATGAGTTCTTTGAACAAGATATATTTATTAATGCATCTACTGCAGCTAAGAGTGCTGCGAGGTACGTAGCTAACGAACAGTTTATTGGACAGAACGGTAAGATCATTGCCAAAATGTTAGATGAGATGCAACAAGAGGGTGTGTCTCAAGAGGAAGTGGACTATATAGCTTTTCGTATGAAGAACTATTTAGACTCTGAGTCTGGTAACTACAAGCGTCCTACATCTGAGTTTGGTAAAACTTTAGAAAAGATTCAAAAGAACTTTATGTTAATAACAATGGTAGCAGGTTTACCTTTGTCTACTATATCTTCTTTTGTAGAAGTTGCATTAGGTTCCAGAGGATTAACTAGGGATCAGATCTTTGGTAAACCCGGAAAGGAAGGTGGCCTATCTAAGTTAGGTAAAGAGTTTGCAGCAATGCTTAACTCTGGTATGACTGAGATTACTAATGGTGCTCGCTTAACAGATAAAGAACAACAGTATGAAACTCTTGGAAGGAAACGACTAAAGGCTTCTGGATTCTATGAATGGGATGTGGGTGCTGCTACTACTACTGGTGTATTAGAAACACACTCATACCACCAGAAACTAGTAGAAGGTTACTTCAAATGGAACGGACTACAAGGTTGGACTAACTTTAATCGTGCTACTCGTGCAGCTATCTTCGGGGATTTCCTCATGGATAACTTGGAGATACTTAACAATCGTGACAGCGATACACAGACTCGTACTAATAGAGAACGTGAAGCTGAAGAGAAGCTACGTAACTTAGGCTTAGATGTTTCTTTTGGAATGGTTCCTAAGTTGATTAAATTCTTTGAAGCACAATCAGTAGATGATTCTCAAGACTTTAGTGTCTTAGGTTTATCTCCTAATGATATGTCTCGTATTGATATGATGATGCGTGAAGCTCAGTACAGTTTTGTAACAGAAGCAGTAGCGCAACCTAAAGCATCTAACCGTCCACTGTACTACTTAGATCCTAGGTTTGCATTGTTAAACCAGTTCCAAGGATTTATGTCTACGTTTACAGCTAACCATATACCTCGTTTGTGGAATGAATATATTAAACGTGGTAGCCCTGCAATGCGGTACACTACATTCGCTATGATGGCAACTATGATCATGTTAGGCTTTGCTTCTCAGTATCTAAAAGATATGATTAAGTATGGTGGTAAAACTCCATATCTTGATGAAGCAGAATACATTCGTCGTGGTATATTATCTAGTGGATTGGCAGGTACATCAGAGCGTATTATTGAACAGATGTTTCCTATCTATGAGACTCGTTCTAAGAACGCAGGGGAATGGGTAGTTAACACAGCATCAGGTGAGTCACCATCATTAGCTAACGTATTAAGATTTGGTCAAGCTGCTGGACACTTAGCGAAAGGTGAAGTTCCTGAAGCAGCATGGGATGTTAGTAAGGCTACTGTTGGTCCAGCTGCAAATGTTTTTGAAAATATATACAATCAATTATCTAAAGATACAGATACTTGGAATTACTAGTAGGAGAAGTTAATGAAACTAGGTGCTGCTCAATCCGTACAACAAGCTAAACCTGAAGGGGATGCTGTAACAACTCCTGCTGCTGTTCTACAACAGGACTTAGCGGAGGCTATGCCCTCTGCTGGTCCTTCAGAGACCTTGCAAAGAGTAATAGCTAGGGAAGCGCAAGAGCGTTTAGGTATTGGTGTCGATGCTAGTGAGATACTAGGAGAACAAGAAGCTCCACAAGAAACTGTTGAAGATAAACTTAAACTTTATCAAGCACCAGACTTGCGTGTTCAAGCAGAACAAGAAGCTGCTCAAGCTGCGTTAGATCCATCTACTTTCCAAACAAGATTTGAGGAAGCTAGAGGTGACATCTATAGTCGTGGGGAAATGAGACGACAGCAACGAGGGATGAATCGTGATACTGATCGTTATAACTTTCAAGGTGGTAAGCGTAAATTACAACTAGCTAGTGATGGAGGAATATTTGATCGTGCAGAAAACTTTGCAAATATAATTCTAGATACAAGTAAACCAATTGGCGTTAAGGGTTTAATGCACACTAGTCCTGATGCATTACAAAACCAGTTAGCAGAAAATTCTAAAATTTCTAAAATGCTTATTTCTTTTAACGCTACTACACCTGATTCTCAAACAGGATCTCAAGTATTAAACCCAGAGTTTTTACGGTTAGCATCTCTTGTTACAGAAGATCTTATGGCAGATCAAATGATGGGTGAAAAACGTTTAGAAGATCAACGTAGAAAAAAATTAAATTTAGATTTAACTGATCAACTACCTCCAGAAGAACGTCCTTCTTTTTTCATTAGTAAAATGCAACGAAACCAAGAGTTGGGTGATAGGGTATTAAAGGAATGGGCTAAGTTAACTAATGCGGATGTTTCCTCTGCCGATTCAGATACTAAAACTTTTCTTGGGGATATGCTTAAAGAGTTATATTATGAAGTAAATAAAGGAACTCCTGAAGCAAGAGTGATGGACAGAATTGTAATGAACTCTGTTACTGAAGGTCGTAATGAAAAGAAAGAAAAAGAAGTAGAGTTTGTATTAACTGACTTAGGTCAAGCAATGATGAGAGAATCAGAAGCTCTTCGTAAACTTTATTTTCCTAAAGAACATATTGATGCATTAGATTCCCCTAGATCTACAATGGATATTCGTGTCTCTGGTGCTATTAAAAATGTAGATATTAATGCTCGTGAAGAAATTGTAGAAGCTATAAAAACTTTAGAGTCAATACCACATATGGTAATACCTCGTAGAGAAAAGATTCTTTTAGCTACTCTTCTTCCGGCATTAGCAAACGGCAATGCTTCTCCTGAAATACTAGAAATGTCTCGTGAGATTAATGGTTTTGGTAAGTCTAAGTATGCGGTATTTAAAGCTCGTGAAAGAATTGCAAGATTAGATAATCAAGATTTTAATGCAGATGAAAATTTAGAATTGCTTAAGCGTAGTATTGCACAATCATTACTTGGAGTGGCAAAACACAGAGGAAGAAAAGTACATCTTACTTATTTTGTTCAAGCATTTAATGCTCGGTTAACTGCAGAGCAATCACATTTTAATCCAATGACATCTAAGCAGGTACGTTTTGTTACAGGTAACCCTGAGGTAGCTAAGTTTATTCCCGGACAGGACAGTAGGCTTGAACGCAATCTTAAAGAAATGTATTCAATGATGATCCTAAAATTAAATGGTGTAGACGCTGGTGATGTTTTAAAAGAAGAACGTATTCGTATGTTTAATGAGGGGTATCAAAACTTAATAAGTTTTGGTAAGTATTTAAAAGAATCTTTAGATAACACATCATTAGATGTAGATGCTATATCTGACGCAATTAAAAAAGGAATACCATTAGACAGTCCTGACTTTCCTAAGTTTCAAGGATTGCAAATTGACCCTTCTCGTAAAAAATTAATAGAGGCTATTTCTAAAAAAGGGGAAGATGGATTAGGTTTAATCGATGGTCTAATTGATTTATACGAATATGATCAAGTGTTGCAGTATAATAAAAAGAATCCAAATTCACCTCAACAATTTAGAACTTATTACAATGCATATATTGATGGTAAAACTAATGGTTTAGCAACTAACGGTATGCAATTAGGTTTAGAGTCAATAGCATATAAGACTGGTGTCTTACGTATTAGGGGTTCTATATATGCTGTTGATGATAATGAAGACATTCGTGATGTGCTTGCAAAAAACTTAACTAACAAACTTTATGGCACTAATGTATTTCCTCCCGGAACATTTAATAAATATGGTTTTGGAAACGGATCTTCTTTTACAGCTATTGCTTATGCTTTGTTTAACAACAGAGACTTAAATAAAGGTACTACTATGACCTTTGGTTATGGTAAAGAGTTAGATTCTTTTAAAAGAGATTTAAGAAACTATTTAATTTTAAATGAAACGGAATCTATTGCCTTAGCGGAAGAGTTAAAAGATATTGATCCAGATACTATTAGTGATAAAGATAAAGTTAAAATGCAGCTTGCTTCTCACTATCAAACATTAAGAGATAACTTTGCTAGCTATTACCAAGGTAAAAAATCATTAGAAGATTTTCTTGTTGATGATTTGTTTGGAGTCTATGTTGATAGTATAGTAGATGTAATTACACCTGATGGGATTAAAGCTAGGCAAATGATGGCTAACATGGCTATTTTCCATGCTTTAATGGGTGAAGTGTTTGAGCTAGAAACTCCAACTGGAATGCCTATTTATTTAGGTGGTTTAGAAATCATAAAAACAGATGACCCATATCGTAGAGATTATAAGATACTAACTGATGATCCAGATAGAACACCTTTAAAACGTAAGATGGATGGTGAAGAAACTGTCATGGAAGGTGAGTTTGTTAGAGATGTAGCTACTATTAAATATAAAACTAGACCTACTGCAGCCACAGTTAAAGGGCAAGTAGATCCCATTACAGGTGTAGGTTACACAGGTGGGGCAGCTATTGGTGGGAGTAACCCTTCTTCTGTTCAAGCTGTAGATGCTGCTACGGTTGCTAAGACTTTTTCTGGCAGCTCTGCTAATAAACTACGACAAGCTAGTCCTTCTGGTAAGATATATGGTTTACAAATCTATGATGCTTTTAAATCAGATGTTCATAACTTTGATGTTATTAATAGAGAAGTAAATCAAAATTGGTTAAACGTTAATAGAAATTTCTTTTATCTAGATATAGCACACACAAAAATGAAAGTTGCTCAAGAGGCTTTTAAAAAGAAAACTTTTAATCGAGGGGATGAAGCTATTCAACTTTACCCTGAGTTTCGCATGATTAGGGATTACTTATCGACTAATGAAACTGGTCAGTATGTTAACTTAATGCGTTTCTTTAAACGGAATATTACGGATGTTCACAAAATGGATGGGGAAGTTCGTGTTAGGAAAACTAAAGAAGAGTTAGAGTTAGAAGCATATGAAACAGTAGATAAGTTTTTTGATAAATTAAAAGACTTAAAGGTACAGCTTTCGTCTAATGAAATGAAAGGTAAAGATATATTTCTTTTTGTTCAAGAGCTTAGTAATATGATAAATTTTTCTGAAGATAGACAACAATTTATTTATGGTAAGATTAAACCTCAAAGAAATAATTTATTTGCTAAAGTAGATAATGAGCAAAGGAATAATAATTTAGTAGCTCAGTATCATGCTCACTAAATAATAATAATAACAGTTATAATAATAAAAAAAATAGCCCCCAAGGTTTCCGTAAGGATTCCAAGGGGGCTAATTTTTTATTTTAGAAAAGGTTTTAATTCTTTATGAATTTCTTTATGGAGACTAGGGTCTACATCCCGATCTAACTGGGCTTGAATAATGTCAGGTGTGTATGCTAAGGTTGTATCTAACCCTAGTGTTTCACACACATCCATATCATCATAGTGGGTTATCCCACGTAGTGTATTAATATTGTAATTCTTACGAGAAGAAGTAGTCACTGTTCGTAACCTCCTGTATATTTAATGAACCTAGTGTAGGTTGCTCTACAATTATATTAACTTCATTAACAATACTACGTTCAATCATGTTAAAATAATTAGGATAATCGTACATATCAATAAAGATATGTTTAGTTAATTGACATAAGTCATCTACATCACAAGCGTGTGTAGAGAAGCTGTCATGTACTGCACCGAATGCTCCATCCCATTCAGTAATTACTTTAGCCATGTGGCTAGCATCGAGACTGTGAATGTAGTTAGGGCTGATACCACAAGCAAACCCACGAGGGTCTGGCTTATCTGATATAACTAAACCTACATGCATTACACGATCACGTTTACCCACACCAACAATTGTACCCGATACTTTCTCTTGTCTCTCATAGAACTTCTCATAGTTCACAAAGAAACCAGATGGAGTAACCCAAGATACACTAGATTGGTTTTGATGTAAGACCTCCTGTGCGATCCTCTGCAGGTACTTCATTGTCTCAAGTGGTCCTGGGCATACTGCTGCAATTGCTTTGACTAGATCGTGTGAGAATCCCTTACAGTGCTTTTCTGTAATACCATACTCAATATCATAACCTTCTTTACGTAGATCATTGTACATATTCTCTGCAATCTTTTGAGCACCAGCTGAGTAAGCTCTAGTCATACTGCCACGTTTACTAATACCTTTACGTATCTTCTTCATGGGCATACGACTAAGGATATCTCTACGTCCTTCATCTTTGGTGATCTCTATTAGCTTCTTTGCAGTTTCTACATAGAAGTCTTTAGGGATATCTGATGGGACTAATCCTACTAGCTCTCCTGTACGTGTATCTTTAGAGATAGCACCTAGATGTTGCCATCCATTGTTAGCACCATCAATAGGTATAGGTAAAGATGAATAGTAATCTAACCCACTATTAGCAAACTTGTTATAGTTTACTAGCTCATGGCAAGCAGCAAGGAAAGAGACAGGTTTCTCACAATCAGGTAGAGAGTTAAAGTAGACTACCATTTCGATGAGATCCATGTTGTTCTCAGACCATAGCACCCTATCCTCGATTGACATTTTGTCAACAGAAATACTTTCTAATCCTTCATTTATAAGATATGTGTGATAATCATAAGTAAAGTAATCAGGTATATGTGATAATTTATAACTCTGATTATATGAATTAGCAGCATGTATCTTTAACCACTTAAGACCTACCTCATCTACAATCTTAGCTTCATCAAATAAGAATAGACCACGTTCGTAGTCTGATCCTTGGAAGTTTAAGATTGATTCTCGATAGTATATCCTACCACGATAGTCAAAGTCTAAAAGTTGATAGAATGTTTTATCCTTAAGTACTTCAGCTTTACGTTTAGTGTACTCAAGCTTTAGTTGTTTAGACTTAAGACGTTCTAATTCTAGATCATCCTTACATTCCTCGATCTCTTCTGTTAGGTCTACACTATGTACCGCATTTAGTACATTCTGGTTGATCCTCCAAGGAGTCTGTTGCAGTTTGTTAGCTGCCTCAATGCAAGGTAATCCTTTCATGGATAAGAAACATGTAGCTTCATTTGGACCCCACCCTTTGACAATTGGATATCTAATATCTAATCCTTGGAGTGATGGGTGCTTCTGTATTAGTGTCTCGATATCTTTTGGTTTATCAA
>Ga0181552_10003175_pt1 | contig 11775 bp, 10 predicted proteins | sample 011ome_18_FD_130583 | JGI IMG/M metagenome (GOLD analysis project Ga0181552, IMG submission 130583) | Coastal salt marsh microbial communities from the Groves Creek Marsh, Skidaway Island, Georgia - 011501BT metaG (megahit assembly) | ecosystem: Environmental > Aquatic > Marine > Intertidal...
AACTACCAGAACTACAGCATTCCATCCTAAACTCTAGCTAGGCATATAAACCAAAAGACAAAAAATATAGCAACTTTTTTACTTATGAAGAAAATATGATGTATATAGTATGGTATGGGACGAAATATCCAAATTATACTCTTGTTAAAAGAATATCTAAGTCAAGATTTAGCAAAACATATATTAGACTTATCAATTAAGATACAGAGGGAAGACCTTTTTTTTAGTTCTCAAGATTTTTGGATAGAGAACAATTTTTACAATTGGTTGATTCATGATGTGGTTATAAGAAAAGCAATGAGATTAGATATGATGGATGCATATGAAAGTCCTGGAAAACTATACAATTTTTATAGAGACCACGACAATAATTTAGGATTAGTAAATTTTAGGAGAAGATCTGGTTTAACAACCTGTTTTAAGGGTGAATGGTGGAGGAGTACCCCTAAATCTTTTGTTTATTGGGATGATATTCATAGAATTATAAAATGTAAACACATAAGAGTTTATGAGATAGACAGTAGATATCATTATGATGAAAATGATATAAATTATTACTTTGAAAATGACCTATTGTATGAAAAATTTGGATTAGAACGTATAAAATATATAGATATCCTTTACGATAAAGCTCGTATGTATGGGGAAATATTATTTGAAGATATAACTTTTATATTTGTAGATGATGGAAATATAGAATGTGCTGAATAATTTAAAGAATATTTAATAATATTTAATAAATGTTAGACTTTCTTCCTAAAGATTGTTTAGATAATATATTATCTCATTTGTTTCAAGGAATATATATCCAATATTGGGAAAATGTAATACCATTTACAAGTGAAGAATGGTCTAAACTACGGGATCCTTTAAACAAATTTAGAGCATATCATTACAATAATAATATTATAGAATTCTTCGAAATAGAGAAAATACTCAAAATGGCTAAGGGGAGAACAAGAGAAGGTGACTATTTACCACTTGGTATTGTTAATTTTTCAAGGAATTATCTTAATAATATAGAGAATAATATACTAGAGTGGAAAGAAAAAAAAAGAATAGATTGCCCTGAATTGGCTGAATTAATAATGAAATATAAATGGAAACCATCACCTTATTATATCTCATTGAATTTTATGAATACATGTAAAGCATTAAGGGAAACGTATAATACAGATGATTTTTGGAATATAATGTATGCTGAACATTATCGTTCTAGTAAAAAATATATAAGAATACCAGTTGATATTAAAACTTTATATAGAGAAAAAGTAAAAGGGACTATACTTATGAGATATAAACCCATTTATGATAACATTCTAGTAGAGAGGGAAAGATATAAAGAAAAAATAATACAAAACATAGAAAACCGAAATATTCTTCTTGATAAAATAAAAGAAATAAATACAACGAATATTGAAGATATAGACATTATACCACAATCTCTAAATGTTAGTATTCCCGAAACATATCTCTCAAATATAGGAATGAATGAAAACAATCAATTTAGACTTACATTACAACAAACATTATTAAAAATTTCAAAACATCAAGATGAAATTAATAGTAAACGTGAAAAATATAAAAAACTTTTTGTTATTCAAAAAAGATTAGAAAGATATTTTAAAAAGATGTAATTATTTTAAACTATCACATTTTACAATTCCAAATATGAATTTTGTTAAAGAAAAATCTTTTCTAAATTCAGTAAATTTTTCATTGAAGTATAATGAGAAACCCAATGATATGAAGACAAATGAAGCAATTGTAATTTTTTCTTGAATATTTTTAAATTGCGATACACGCTCTTCTTCAATTCCATTCTTTTCATAATATTCAACATATGTTGAGAGGATATAATTAATACAAAGCATTGTAAATACTAAAAGCGTGAAATATATGTTCATTTTGGTAAACAATAAGTATATAACATAAATTAAAAGTGTTGTTTTTATATTTTCATTTGGATTTTTATCTTCGCTGAATACACGCGATGTAAAATAAACAAGCATAATGATAAGTATGTGTTTTACATACATGTTTTCTATTAATAACTTTTGAGTTTTACATCCTAATGTTTGTGCTACAAAACCACCCGAAACGGCGAGTATCATTAAAAAGATACTTTTAGTTATTTCATTGAGGTTTTAAAAGTTAATTAATTCCATATGTATTTGTATTTGTATATATATATATATAATATAAATGTTTAAAGATAAAAAAATTACTAAGATAAAATGAATGATATATTTGATACATTAATGACATCTTTTTTAGCTCAAATGGATAGTTCTTTAGAAATATCTAAGGTAGTTTCTGAACATGGAGATGAAAAAAAAATTTCTGAAGATTCTATTGTATGTGGTTTAATTTATAGGTTGATGAATCCAATGACAGATGAAGAAGTAAAAAAATCATTAGAAAAGAGTAAAGATATATATGAAGAACTTGTAAATGATGATTGCGAATCTAGTGATGAAGAAATTGAAGGAATAGATATAGGAAGTTTAGAATTGAGAAAGGTAAAATATAATAATTGTAATTGTGATATTTGTATGGGTGTAAGAATATCACTATTAAATTACAAAAATCACGAACCAAAAGATAATTTAGAAATGATGTTTAAAGGGGCAATCGATAATGCTTGTGAAAAAGGAAAATTATATATTTAAAACCCGGCATGAACTAGTTCATATGCTTTTTTAACAAACGTATCGGCCATTACTTGAACATAAGGATATTTTACATTTTCAAAGTTTACATAAGAACCAGCGTCTTGATGTTCAACTTCATTTAAAAAGTAATTACTTGGAGAAAATTCTTTGTTCCCTTTACAACATGTAAAATCTGTTCTAACTAGTGCCGGTTTAATAACTTTATCTCCTACTTTTATTTTGGGTAAAGAATTTAATGTTTTTTCACCAATAGCTTTACATTCATCTAAAACTTTCTTATTTTTTACAAGTTTTACAACATAGTCTTCTCCTGGAGAAGAAGCACCTGGAGTATTTACACAATAAGAATATTCGCCATTTATCCAATACATTTTTATTTCACCATGTTTTTTAAATCCTTTAATAAGTTCTTGAACGAGAAATGTATCATATGAATCTTTAGTATCATCAAAATAATCTTTTAAAATGAGAGGATCTTTTAAACAATCTGATAACTTAAATCTTCCTACACCTACGGCTACTGTTCCACCAACTGGTTTTATAATAAAATCTTTCCACCCCCTCCTTTGTATCGTTGATAAGATATTTTTATTGTTAATATTTTTTATTGTAATTGTAGGAGTTATAGGAACTTTCTTTTTATTTAATACATCTAGATAAACATCTTTACTCCATATAAAATTTAAAAATTCTATTGGAGGAAATATTTTAGATGATTTATTCGCATAGATAGAATATAATTTTTTGTATCCTCCTTTTCCAGAAAACTTTCTAACATATGGTTCTCCAAGAATTTGATTAATACAATCATAACCTAAAATAAAATTTACTTTGTTCTTTTTTAATCTTTCTAATGAAACATCTTTTGGTAATATGATATCTACATTTACATCTGGATAAGATTGTTTAATTACCATACATATTGCTACATCCGTATGTAAATTTCCATATTGAAGATATTTTTTAGGTGTCATATCATACAAAAAATTATCACCATATATTTCATCATCTTTACCTACTATAAATCCAATATTCATTGTAGTCTATATTATATTATATTATATTATATTATTTTTACAAGAATGCTTCAAATAAGTAACATATATTTAAGATACCATAAAAGAAGTTTTTTTCAGGATCTTCTTCGTAAAAGAATATCAATAATAGGAAAATGTAAAAGATACATAAAATTATATTCATGAGTTGATTCATCTTGTTTTTTTAGAAAAGAGTTTAACAAATTTTCAAATTTAATTTGAATAGGCAAGACCCCCCATTCCAGACATTATTCTTAAGATGTTATAATTTATGGCATATACAGTATCCCCCGTAGATAGAGGTGCTCCTGTAATTAAACGTGCGGTGTCTATTCTTGAAAAATTACACGTTCCACTTGGTTGGTGATCTTCTGGCCTTAAAGAAAAAGAATAAACATTGATGTTCTTTGCTAGCTTCGAACATCTTGACTCGCTCCTCTGAATTCTTCCGAGAATGTAAATATAGAGACGGTCACCAACATCATTTGTGTTTAGAGCATTATTTATCAAAACACTGCTTCCAACTCGTTCCGTTATTCTTGGTTCAAATGTAATAACTTTAGTTGTTGTATTTATTCCCGTAACCCTATGGAAAGAAGTCTTTGATGAAGTGATATCAGTTTCTAATGCTCCATTATCGGGTGAATTATTATCTCCTACTTCTCTACTTGGATCTGGATAAGAAGAAATAACTATACTAATCATATCTCCAACTTTAAATCTTTTAAATGGAGAAGTCACATCATTACCATTAGAATTATTAGCAATGTTAAAATCATTTATTGTTCCAAATGTAATATTTGTATTTGATAATGTTACAAATGAAGCGTCTTGTACAGTAGTATCCGAAGATAAATTATGAACCCTTACGGCACTATCTATCGGCGTTGTTAAAAGTTCTGTTTTTTCGCTTATAGGTATGTTATATCCAGGAATAGCTGAATGATAATCGTATGGTTGTCTCAATTGAAAATATTCTTTCCTTTGTTTTTCAAATCTTTCGTGTCCATTTAAACTTAAAGAAGCATCTATATAATCTGTAGAAGATGTCCAAATTATTTCTTTGACAGGATGATTAAAACTTAACTTATGTTCATTAACATTATTTAAATTTTGTCTCTGTATTTGTTCAATCAGATATTCGTGAGAAGCTTGGGCGAATCTCCTTCTTTCGTCTGTATCAAGGTAAAAATAATCACATTCAACACTAATATTAGCATTCACACCTACCGAAGTTCCATAGATAAAATTTAATTGAACTTCATGATACTGGAGAGCTATTAAAGGTAACGCTAAACCAGGATTACGACAAAACCAGAATAAAAGTGGTATTTGAACATATCCTACGCCAAAATTACCAGTTGAATTAAGATTATTGTTTAAACAACCAATCATATTTTTATATCCTAAACTTTTATCTTCTGTTATAGTTAGTTCATTCCATATTTGTGACCATTCTTTCGTTTGTCTATCAATTTCTTGACCACCAATTTCAATAGAAACTTCTTTTACTATATCTGAACCATCTGTTATCCCGATTGTATCAGATGTTACATATATTTTTCCAAGTAAATCTCCATTTCTTGAAATGATAACACTCGCTTTATTTTCTCTTGTAGTATCTGTATTTGTATCTCCATTAATCGTTTGTCGTATGGTTTCCATAGAGAAGTTTGTGTGTCTTCTATAGACAATTTTAAAAAATGTAATCTGCGGGTTTCCCGTTAAGTAAGTATCTTGGGCCCCGTAAGCAACTAGTTGCATTAAACCACCAGTCATTATATATAATTATATAATATAAATATATTTTAATTTATATACGAATGATTATCTTATTTAATAGATAAAAAACCAACTAGTCCAAGAATTATTACAAATAAGAAAACAAAGATAGAAATATAGATATCATTATTATCGGCATCATTGTTTCCTTCTCCTGAATAATTTGTTGTATCTTCTCCCTCATCACCACCACTATCCGAAGACTCCACTCCATCTGAATTATCTGAAGCACCTGAATCAGCTAAAGTTCCACATGTTTGTGCTTGATTTCCTTCGACATTTACAGTCCCTTGAATATTTGAACCTCTGAAATCAATATCTAGATTTTGTACACAAGAAACAAAAGTTGTATTTTCACAATCCTCGAGACTATCACCTGTATATGGTATATTAGAACTCCTACAAGGTCTAAATAAACATTTACGGTCATTACTTAATGATGCATCAGAAACTTTGTATGTGTCTTTATAGTATTGTATAATATTATCATAAAATTCTTGAGGCCAGTTGCATGCGCAAATATCTTCATATTTTTTTAAATCATCCGGAAAATTATCTGGAAAATTATTTGCGCGATCATATATATCTTTACAAACATCTGAAATAACTAATTTACAATCATCCGGGTTATCCTTACACCAAGATATACATTTATCTGACTTAGTAGACTTTTCTACATTAGACGAACCTTTATTTAAAAAAGTAGTTTTTGTACATAGTTCTTTCCCTATTCTAGAATAATCTCTCATACTTAAAGAAGCAGGTATATCTGTCTTTTGTGATACTTGTCCACTTGTTAGTTCATTTACTTTTTTTCTAAGTTTATTTGCTATCTGAGAAACAGCTGGAGCACACCTATCATCTTCAAAACCTATATCATCTTCTATGAAACTCCATGATTCACATTTTTTAGCAAGATGATCAGAACAAGATTTACTTATGTTGTCATATTCCATTGTTTCATTAAAACAATAAGCGGGATTACAATAATGCATTTTCACACTATCTCTCACACTATCTTTAAATCCGCAACAAGCATTTTTGTTATCTTCTTCCTGATTACCTGTTTTGTTCCCATTAACTGGATTGGTATGTTTCCATCCTGTATTATCTTTAAAACATACTTTACCATAATTGTTAAGTCCACTCGCTTCGTTTGATTTAGAATAATAACTTCCGCGAATACCATGACTCATACCAAAAACAGCTTGTGTCCCTCTACCATCAACATTTCCACCTCTCCAACACATTTTTGTTTTTAAAATGCTATCAGAAACACCCGTTCCAGCTGTTCCCCTACGCCCGTGGTCGTAGTATGGACTATTTCCTCCAAGCAATTTATATCCTGTCGGGCAGTCGTCTGTAGCATTAACATCGCTACATTCATCATTATCTGTGTCCCCTTTACCATAGTTTGAAGGGACGTGTATTCTTCCATGTCCAGTATCCAAACCTTGTCTCTGCCAAATAGTAGAACATGTTTTATAATTCATAAATATATATTATATATTATATAAAAATTAGTAGTATAGACTATAACCTTCTGGTATATTTGTAAAAGGTTCTGCTCCATCTGCTCCATCTGCTCCATCTGCTCCATCTGCCCCATCTGCTCCATCTGCTCCATCTGCTCCATCTGCTCCATCTTCCTCACCAACTTCTTCTGTTTTAGTATTTTCTTCTTCACTTTTACCCTTTATACCTCTAAAACAAAACAATGATTTAAATGGATTTGGTTTTACACCGGGAGTATTTTCCTCTCTTTCTACATAAGCACAATATGATTCACACCTTGGTCTGAATAATTCGGGTTTTCCATCATTAACACGATGTTTGATACGACAATTATGGTATTTTCTTAGAAGATCCGCTGGAACACGTGGTTTAGATGCTTGTATTTCTTCCCATGCACTACTACAAATTTCTTCATCCGGACAAGGAAATTCAGGGGTTTTCATATAAATGGCTATACTGAAAAGTAAAACAACTGCTACACATACTAATGATAAACCTATAATAAGACCCCAGTTAGTTCCACTTGGTTTATTGATTAGTGGTTGACTCATATCAGCACCACCTCCAAACCCTCCTTTTTTCTTATTCATCGCATCTGCTGCTGCGGCAATACCTACTATAACTGATAAACTACAAGAAATACTCGATGAACTGCCACTACTTCCAGAAGCACCAACTCCTTCATTTGTTTGTTTCACACTTTGTGTTTGTTCATTAACAACTGCTGTGACGGCTTCTCCAGATTGGACACTATCGGTAATAGTTTCTGCTAAATTCTCGGCAACAACTTCAAGAGCTTGATTTTGATTGATAAGAATATTTGAACCTTCGCATTGCATACCCCATAGATCAATAGTAGCGTCTTGTTGAGCACTACCTTTCGCAAAGTTCATATTTTTAAAGGTTTTTTCAATCGCGGTTTCTAGATTATTTGTAACATTTGTTGTAATTTCATTACTTACATCTGATTTATTATCTCCTAAAGGAATACCACTATTTGCTTGTTCCAATGCTTGACTCTGAGCACTTGCTATATCAGCTGAAAGTTCAGCTTTTTGTTCTTCACTTAATTCGGACATAGCATCCATTGTAGCTCGTAGCGTCCCCTTTTGATTTTGTTCAATTGTTAAAGAACAATCTTTCATTGTCGCAAATGGAGCTCTAAAAGTAAGTGTCTGTGACATATCTAGTTCAGCAGAGTTACTGTTTTCAATATCAGTACTCATCTTTTGCATAAAATCATTTGTAACGTTAGTAGTGACCGTATTTTTCATGGTTGATTCATTTTCACTACCGTCTAAAAGAATAGCTCCCGCTATTAGAGCTGCTGCTAATAAAGGCATTATATATTATAAAGGTAATATAAAAATAAAAATAAATGTAATATAAAAATAAATTAATAATAATTACTATAACCTTCAGGAATATTTGTAAACGATTCTTCTGAATTGTCTTCTCCACCATCTTCTCCTCCACCATCTTCTCCTCCTGCATCTTCTCCTGTATCTTCTCCATCTTCTTCTTCTTCTTTATCTGTTGTAGCTTTTTCTAATTCTTCTTTACCTTTTTCACCTAATAAATTTAGACAAAAAAGACTTCTTAAAGGGTTAGGTTTAATACCCGGTGTTGATGCTTCTCTTTCAAGATAAGCACAATATGTTTCACACCGGGGTCTAAATATTTCAGGCTTTATACCTTTCGCACGATGCCTTATACGACAATTGTGATATTTTCTTAAAAGGTCAGCCGGGACCCTTGGAGCGGCTGCTTTGATCTCATTCCATGCAGCATTACAATCTTCTTCACCTGGACAAGGGAACTCGGGTGTATTAATTTTTACAAAGAATCCTATAAGTAAAAGTATAGCAGTCCCGACAAGTAATACACCAATTAATACTCCTTTATTAACACCTTTTTTAGGACCAACTGGTGGTTCTGTCATACCAGCACCACCACCTAACCCTCCTTTTTTCTTGTTCATCGCATCTTGAATCATTGGTGCCGCGCCTGCTAAAACCGCTGATAATATTACTGATGAACATGAACTACTACTTCCTCCACTTCCAGAAGCACCAACTCCTTCATTTGTCTGTTTAACACTCTGTGTTTGTTCATTAACAACTGCTGTGACTGCTTCACCACTTTGAACTACATCATTTATAGTTTCTGCTAAATTTTCAGCTACGACTTCAAGAGCTTGATTCTGATTGATTACAATATTAGAACCATCGCATTGCATACCCCAAAGATCAATAGTAGCTTCTTGTTGAGCACTACCTTTTGCGAAATTCATATTACTAAGAGTTTTTTCAATAGACATCTCTAGATTATTTGTAACGTTTGTTGTTATTTCATTGTCTACATCTGATTTATTATCTCCTAAAGGAATACCACTATTTGCTTGTTCCAGTGCTTGACTCTGAGCATTTGCTATATCAGCTGAAAGTTCTGCTTTTTGTTCTTCACTTAAATCAGCCATTGCGTCCATTGTAGCTCGTAGTGTCCCTTTTTGATTTTGTTCTATTCGCAGAGAACAATTTTTCATTGTCGCAAATGGAGCTCTAAAAGTGAGTGTTTGATTCATATCTAATTCTGCTGAATTACTATTTTCAATATCAGTGCTTATTTTTTGCATAAAATCATTTGTAACATTCGTTGTTGTTGTGTTTTTCATTGTTGATTCATTACTACCAAAAATACCAAAAACCATAATATATATAAATTTGATATATTTTTTTTAAGATATAAAAATTTAAAATGGAAGATATTGAAACAATTGTTCAAAATGAAGATCTAATCCTTTTTGCGAAGGATTTATTCAAGTTTGATTTTACATCAAACGAAAACTATGTAAAACATTATGATACTCTAAAAAAAAAATATAAATTATGTCCAAATAAACCAACACTAAATAAACTTTATACTAAGCTTTTAAAAAGAGGAGAAATAGACGAAAATACGAGCTTTTTGAAATATTCATTGAAAAAAAAAGTTAGAAGTGATTCTGGTGTAAGTGTTATTACTATATTAACATCAGCAAGACCAACATATGAAGATGATAATGGTAATACTATTGAACAAGATTTTAGTTGTCCACATGATTGCGCCTATTGTCCAAATGAACCGGAAGTAAGATTGACTTTAAAAATAGAAAAGATACTTAATGGAAAAATCTATGTAACTACAAACGATGATATACATCTTATAAGAGCACTAACATACATTGATCATAATAAACAAAGATACAAAGTAAACCATTGCGACCTTTTTGAAGAAAGAGGGTTTCGAATAGAATTAAAATCTAATTTACCAGATTTTACTATTGGAGAAATGATAGTTGCTGTCAAAGAGGAACAACCGCGTAGTTACATCCACAATGAACCAGCTGTCCTTCGTGCTAATAGAGATGAATTTGACGCTACATTACAAATATATGATAGAGCAGATGCCCTGACTAATTGTGGTCACAATGTAGATAAAATAGAAGTTCTTGTTCTTGGAGGAACATGGGATTGTTATCCAATCAAATATCAAGAATCATTTATAAGAGATATATACTATTCAGTAAATACACTAAATAAGAGATTTGGTATTAAACATTCAATTGATGAAGAAATAAAACTTGCTGAAAATTCAGAACGGAGATTAATTGGTCTCACACTTGAAACGCGTCCAGACTATATTAATCTAAGACAGATAAGGCGTTTAAGACGTTTCAATGTTACAAGATTACAAATTGGAGTTCAACATATTGATGATGAAATTTTACAAGAAATAAATAGAGGTTGTTATCTAAAAGATACTATCAAGGGAAATAATCTTTGGAAGAAGAATGGTGGTAAGATTGATTGGCATCTTATGCCTGATTTACCAGGAAGTTCAAAAGAAAAAGATCTTCAAATGTTTTCAGAAATATTTGGTGTAAATAGTATTACAGAAGTTTCGAACAATTATTTTAAATATGATCTTAAAAGGCCAGAATTACAAGCAGATCAACTTAAAATATATCCGTGTGAAGTAGTTGATTATACAAAGATTAAAGAGTGGTATGAGAATGGGATATATAAGCCATATGGTGAGAATGAAAGTGAACTTATAGAAGTTATAACTTTCATAAAAAAGAATGTTTTCCCTTGGATAAGGATTAATCGTATTGTAAGAGATATTCCAACTATGAATATTATCGGGGGAAACAAAAATGTAAATCTTCATCAAAAGCTATTGGACCGTAAAGACATCATTTCTGATGATATAAGGTGTCGTGAAGTAAGAAGAAACACTAAAGGTATTGAAAAAGCAGAACTTGTTGTCAGAGAGTATAATGGTATCCATTCAACAGAATATTTCATAAGTTATGAAAGTCCTGATAAAAGAATACTTTATGGATTTCTAAGATTGAGAATAAATGAAGATGATTCTGAATTGATTTACAAAGAATTAAATGGTTGTGCTTTCATAAGAGAACTACATGTGTATGGTCAGATTGTTGGACACGAGAAAAAAGATGGAAGAGTTCAACATATGGGTTTCGGAAAAAAGATGATGGGTGTTGCGGAAGATATTGTTCTTGCCAGAGGACTACATAGGGTAGCTGTTATATCGGGTGTAGGGGTTCGTCAGTATTATTCTTCACAAGGATATAAACTTGTAAAAGATTATATGATAAAAGAATTACAAGAAGAAATTAGAATTGAAGACAGCTTCTTCTTGTTTACAATCATTCTCTTAACAATCCTCTTCTTTATTTGGTAAATAAAAAAAACTAT
>Ga0181552_10003180_pt1 | contig 11764 bp, 10 predicted proteins | sample 011ome_18_FD_130583 | JGI IMG/M metagenome (GOLD analysis project Ga0181552, IMG submission 130583) | Coastal salt marsh microbial communities from the Groves Creek Marsh, Skidaway Island, Georgia - 011501BT metaG (megahit assembly) | ecosystem: Environmental > Aquatic > Marine > Intertidal...
AATATAATAATTATAAATAAATTTAATTTATAGCCTCTTTATCAAATGTTCAAAACCTAAATTTTTACTATCTTTTTTTGATATGATAGGTTTTTTGATTGGCCATTTTATATTTAGTTTTGGATCATTCCAGATTAAACCTAATTCAGATTTTTCATCTCTATAGTTTGTACATTTGTAATGCATGATAGTGTTATCTTCTAGCGCACAAAAACCATGGGCAAATCCTTCAGGAATGTAAAATGACACATTCTGTTTTCCAGATAGAATAATTGAAACATATTGACCAAAAGTTTTTGAATTCTTTCTTAAATCAACGGCAACATCAAAGGCTTTACCATTTAGAACAGTTACATACTTACCCTGTGAATTTTTTTTTTGTAAGTGGAGTCCTCTAATCACATTTTTTTTTGAATTAGATAAAATTTCAAAAATGAATCTTTTTGAAAGTAGGTTTTCTTTATATAATTCTCTTAGAAAGCCTCTTTTATCTCTATACGTTTCTTTTTTGATAATTAGAAGATCTTTAATTTTTGTTTTAATTATTTTCAACATTATAGATAATAAAAATTTTGTTTGGAATTTTAACTGATTATAAGATTATACATTGCATGTAAAATCAATTCTTTCAATTTAAGTTATTTATATTAATTTCATTGAATATTAGTAGTATTACTTAGTTAGTAAGCATACATCATATACAGACTAAACATCAGCATCTCTTTTCTTCATCTACTTAAATATAAACAAGAGAAGATAGAAGATTTAGATTTTTATAAATTCACATTTTTTTGTTTTGTTTTTTATTTGAATTAAAAATATATTCTATATTTATCGATTCTGTCATATATTTTTTTTATACCTTCCGAGTATTTTGAATATCTAATTTTATTTAATGGTAATTGCTCTAATTCTAAAGGAATATTAAATTTATTCGATATTTTTATTTCTAAAATAGAAAAATTTTCAAAATATTTAAAATTTGAATAAATCGAGTCTTTAAAATTAATATTACTATCAAGGGTTATTCTATAATTTTTTTTTTTAAAATAATATCTATTATAATTTACTTTTAGTACTGGATAGCAAATTCCATACAGTGAATCATAATAACCATTTTTTTTATAGTGATTTAAATTATCAAAACTAATTTTTTTAGTAATCTTATATTTACCTTCTTGACTATTTATTTTTTTTTCTAATACAAAATCTTTATATTTATTTTCATAAAATCTTATTCTAATTTTTTTTCGTGGCGTTGAGCCTTCTTCAGAGTCGCGAAACATAGATAAATTTTTATCATCAAAATAAATACTTGTAATATCTCTATTATTAAATTCTCTTTCGAATCTAGATTTTTCTATAAATGATAAAATTTTAATTTTATCTTCATTATTAACAATATATTTATCTTCTACTCTGAAACTCATTTTTTAAAAAAGATAGTTTAATTTTAATCATTATTTAATTTTAAAAAACCATTTAAAATAAATCTATTTTTAAATGGAATTTTTTATAATTATTTCTGAATATTTATCTTTTTCTATTAGTTTATTAGAATTTAAACATTCAATTTTATTTAAATAAATGTATCCGCCCCAAAACTCTTGTTTTTTTTTATATGAAGATAGGCAATTATCAACATTATTAATTTCAGCATTCTTTAAAAAAACTTTTGAGTTGTCTTTTGAGGCAATACCTATATTTGAATTAGAAATTTTAATTTTATCAGCTTTTAATAAACTTTTTTCACCAGCTGATATAGCCTTATCGTTACATTGATCAAAATTTGAGTATATTATCTCATAACTCCCATATGAAAAATCTGAACAATCATTACCACTGTTTTCAATATCAATATTTTTAAAATAAATTTCAGAAAAATCTGCATCAATTCCGTCATATTTTGAGTTTTTTATTTTTATTTTTTCCACGTCTCCAATTGTTTTTATAAAATTAATAGAATCTTCACATTCCATGTTTTCCATTTCTACTTTAAGTTTTTGAATTTTTGAATTTAAAAAAGTTAAACAACCAGTTAAACCAAATTCATCAGATCTAGTAATATTTGATATTTCATTTTTTCTATCAGCCAATTGATCTTTAGAGAAAAAAATACTCCAATTTTTCAAATTTGAATCAAAAAAAACAACCTTTTCTTGACCAAAATTTTTTATATAAATTTCTTTTTTTTCTTCAAAAAAATCAATACCTATCTCTTTATTGTAAAAAATTTTAATTTCATTACTTATATTTTTAATATTGAATTTTTTTTTTACAATTTTGTCAAAATTTTTATAATAAAAATTTTCTGAAGAAGAACCCAATAAATTTTGCCCCAAATAAATATAATGAGTTTGATCATGAGATAAATTTTGCCTTAATAATTCACTAATATCTTTAGTGTTTGTAATAAAATCTCTACAATTTATCTTATTAAATTCACAAATTATAAATTTTTGGAAATAGTCTGAATAGTAGACAAAATTTCTCTTTAAGGATTTATTGTAAGAATTAATTTTGCTATCAATTATTTCTTTATCTGGAATTGCAGTAATTTTATATAATCGATCTTCTTTTAATGAACTTAAATATGACAAATTTGATTTTATATTATTAATGATTAAATATAATTCTTCGTTATCTATAAAAATACCCATTTTTTTTAAATCTGATTGCAAATATTCTAAGTTAATTTTATCTATAATTTTTAATGCTTGATTTGCACCTCTTTTTCCAGAGGGCATAAATTTATCTATGTTAGCTAAACTTCTTTTCGATAATTTATTTTTTTTTAAATCCAATATGTTTGCCATACCATCATAATATATTGGTAGAAACTTTCTAGAAAAGGAATCAAAATAAAATATTCTATCATCATATTCTATGCCATGACCTGCATACAGTGCATACATAAGTGCATCATAAACATCGAGTCTTTCAAAATAATCTTTATTTAAAATTCTTGATAATGTTGAGAAATCTTTAATATCTCTCTCTAATTTTACATGAATTCTATTAAGATCATTTAACAATGAAGTAGCATATTCGGCTATAATTCTATTTTTTTCGTTTTTTAATACAAGCTTAGAATTTGAAACTCCATATAAGGAAAAGTGTTTTGCCTCTGCAGGATCAAGTCGATAAAATCTTTCATCAACTTCCAACATAAAACTTTCCCTTAAATTATTTCGTTCCAGCATTTCTTTTGCTCTTTTTTCTTGAAAAATAACATTAAATTTTTGATCATTATAAAATAGCTCAGTTTTAAAAGTTTTAGGTGCCAAAAAACCAGCATGTTTAAATAAAATTGTTGTAAATATTTCATTATTTCCATTTCTTGTTTCTGGTTTTAACAACAGAAAACGAGTAATTCCTTTTATATTTCCTTCTTTAAGGTTGATGTTCAAACTTGGCATATTTCCAGTTCTATGATCTTCAAAATTTCCGTGTGGTCTAATACTAGCCTTAAGTGTACATTCAATTTTATCTGATTTTATTTTGATAAAACCTTTATGTCTTTTAGAGATATTATAAAATTTAATGCCTTGAGATGATGCAAGTTTATTCTTATGACTTTGTATATGTGCTTCTAACAGACTTGTCTTCCATTTTTTTTTATTTTTAATGTATAACTCAAAACTTAAATCAGAAAAATTTAGATTTTCAATGTAATCAAGTTCTTTGTAATTTAATTCACTACATTGATTTGTTTTTTTTGAATTTTTAAAACTTGCAGGATTTAAATTTTCTTTAAAGCTAGAAAAAAATACTATTGTTATAAGAAAAACTAAAACTAAAATTTTAGAAAACATTTTTAAGATTGCAAGTCAGATCTGATACTATTTATATTTTCAATATTTGTTAATTTATTTTTAAATTTAAATAATTCATTCCTATTTTTAAAAACTAATCTATAGTTATAAGTATTATTTTTTTTATCATTGAAAGAACCTATTAACCCTTTGTGTTCACTTAATAACTCTAAATCTTTTGAAGTTTCTATTTCTAATGAAAAGGATATGTTTCCATCTCCAAAAGAGTATTGAAACAGGTTGAGATTAAGAAATTTTTTTAAAAAAGTGTCCAATATTTTGATACCAAGTAAAACTATTACAATTACAGCAAATAAACTTTGACATAAGCCAATGCTGACACCTGCAGTTACTCCAAGAGTAACCAAAGCGAAGAATATTACCAATTCAAAAGGACTCTTAACAGGATTTCTAAATCTAACTATCGATAGAGCTCCTATCATTCCTAATGACAAAGCAATATCATCTTTTATGACAGTACTTATTACTAAAGAAATGATTGGCAATAATAAGTATGAGCCAAGATGATGATATGTGTTGGCCCATCGTTGTCCACAAATTATTAAGACATATCTTAGAGTAAAACCAGCAAAAACTAGGAAAACACATTTATATAAATAACGATCATAGTCAATAAATTCAAACATAGTTTTTAAAATTAAATAGATTTATAATACAAATTATATATTAATTAAAGTCAACTCATAATTCCAAACTTTATGAACAGCTTAAAAAAATCATTTAGATCTGCACCCAAATATTCAATTAAGTGGAATAATTATTTCGAAATTTACGAAAATTTGTTTAAGAGATTTAAAAATAAAAAAATTACATTAGTGGAAGTAGGTATTGGAAATGGTGGTTCATTATTTATGTGGAGAAATTATTTTGGAAAAAAAGCAAAAATTATTGGCATTGAACTAAATCCCGAAGCAAAAAAACTTGAACTCAATGGTTTTCAAATACATATTGGTGATCAATCTAATCCTAATTTTTGGAAAAACTTTTATAAAAAAGTTGGAAAAGTTGACATCTTAATTGATGATGGTGGTCATACAAACCTTCAGCAAATTACCACCTTAATGGAATCTCTCAATTATATCAAGCATAATGGCATGATAATAGTGGAGGATACTCATACAAGTTTTATGAAAGACAAAGGTTTCAAAAATCCATCTAAATTTTCATTTATAAATTTTACTTTTCAAATTATTGAAACACTTCATAGGAGAAATCCAATGATAAAAAAAAAACTTAATTATTTATCTAGAATTGTTAACTCTATTGAATATTTTGACTCAATAACAGTTATAAATATAGCTAAAAAAAAATTGATCAAATCAAAAAATCTTGAAAACAACAAATTGTTAAGAATTTTTTTTGATGATTATCGATTTAACAAAGGTGATACCAATACCAATCCAAAAAAAATAAATTATGTTATAAATTTAATTAAAAAAAAAGTTTCTAGAAGAAGTTATTTGTACAAAATTTATGAAAATAGTTTAATCAAGAAGTACTTAAAAGATATTAAAAAATAATATTATTTTTTTATTATTGTTAAATATTTGTTAATATTCATTGATTGTTTAAGAGGAAATTTTTTACCCATCATTTTTTTTGCAGATATAGGTTTTACATTTGGATTAGTTTTTTTAGCAAAATTAAAAACAATTTGTTTTGGTCCACCAACATTAATAATACCTTTTTTGTCTATAAGTTTTAATAAGTTTTTTGCAAAGTCCTCATGATACATAAAATTAGTTTCAACATCATTGAATGCTTTTTTATGAATAAAAGGTTTTTCTGACATACAAATTCTTAAAATTAATGAATTTTTATACATTTGGACAGCACATTCTCCTCCTAACTTAGATAAAGCGTAATTATTGATTGGAAAAACAGGATCATTCTCTGAATAATTTCCCTTAGTTCCGGCATAAACATAGTTAGTGGAAAAATAAATTAATTTAATTTTTTCTTGATTACAAACTTTTACAACATTGCAAGTTCCAATAATATTTTTTGAAATACTCTCTTCTATATTTTTTTCATGTATTTCCATGGGCCTAGATAATGCAGCACAATGAATTAAATAATTTGGTTTAATTTTTTTTACATATTTCTGAATAGAATTTATGTTGACTAAATTTAAAGTTTTTTTTGATGGAAAAAAAATATTTTTTCTATTATAAAATTTTTTAAATACTTCTGCAAATCTCCCACTTCCACCGGTCATAATAATTTTTTTATACTTCATACAAGGTTTTTATTTATAAATTCTTATAGATATTAAAATACAAGTGAATAATTGAGTTATCTACTATATTTATATAATTTTAAATGTAAAAACTATATATTTTATTTGGTAATGATATAAGTTTTTGAAAACTTTTTTAAAAAAAGACACTATTTTTTATAAAGATATACTCAATCGGTAAAATTTAATTATAATTAAATTACTTAAGAATTTATGAAAATTAATTATCGTCCCGAAATAGATGGTTTAAGAGCAATCGCAGTTAGTTCCGTTATTTTGTATCATGCTCAAATAATTATTCTAGGTCAAAAACCTTTTAAGGGTGGATTCATAGGTGTCGATATTTTTTTTGTGATATCAGGGTATTTAATAACCTCTCTTATTTTAAAAGAATTAATAACAACTGGTTTTTTTTCATTTAGAAATTTTTATGAAAGAAGAGTTAGAAGAATACTGCCTGCTTTATTAGTTGTAATACTGGCCTCGTTACCATTTGCTTGGATGTATCTTTTACCTAGTAGTTTTTTAGATTTTTCAAAGTCAGTTCTTTATTCACTTGGTTTTGGTTCTAATCTTTATTTTCATTTTTCAGGTCAGGAATATGGAGCAGAAAGTGGATTACTAAAACCATTTCTTCATACTTGGTCGCTTTCTGTCGAGGAACAATTTTATATTTTATTTCCATTAGTTTTTTTTATAATTTTTAGATATTTTAAAAAAAATTTAATTCATATTTTCATTTTTGGATTTATTATTAGTTTAGGTCTTGCTGATTGGAGTAGTAAAAATTCTTTATCTGTTTCTTTTTATTTTATTCACACAAGAATATGGGAATTGCTAGCTGGTTCAATTTTGGCATATTTTGAGATAAAACAAGGTCACAGAAGTCAAAATAAGCTATTTAATTTGATAATGCCAAGTATCGGTTTGTTTTTAATTATACTTACTATAGTTTTTTTTAAGCTTCATTTTCCACACCCATCATTACATTCATTGCCAGCAATTTTAGGTGCATGTCTAATAATTTGGTTTTCTAATTCAAATGAAATAGTTACCAAATTGCTCTCTACTAAAATATTTGTAGGTGTTGGTCTTATCTCTTACTCACTATACCTCTGGCATTATCCTATTTTTGCTTTTGTTAGAATTAACGAAATAGGTGATGATAAACTACCTTTAGGTTTATTGTTAGTGATAATTGTTATTTTATCAATTCTTACTTATTATTTTATTGAGCAGCCAACTAGAAATAAAAATTTTAGTTTTAAGATTTTATCAAGTTTAATTATAATCTCTTTTTTAATTTCAATTATATTTAGTCTTAAAGTTATAAATAAAGCAGGATACAAAGATAGATTACCAGAAATTTTGGCTAAAAATTTGGAACATGATATTTTTAAAAGAAATATATTTGAAGAATCATGGAGATTTTGGCATTTATTGAGAAATGCAAATGGTGAATATTGTTTTAATAACACTGACAGATGTAGTTTTAATATATCTTCAAGTAAAAAAGTTTATCTAATTGGTGATAGTCATGCGGGATCAATAATGTATGATTTAAAAAATAAAATTATAGACAAAAATTATCAATTTATCACTTCTGTTGTTGGCGCCTGTTCATTTTATCCAGGTTTTAATATGATTATTCCAAAAACTGGAAAAATAGATAATAAATGTACAGATGAGTATTTTCAAAACTTAAAAAAGATTTTATCTAAAGAGAATGATGCTATCATCATATTTGTTGCAAGATTTCCTGCACACTTAACAAATCTTGAATTTAGTCAAAATATTAATGAAGAAAAAGTTAATTGGCATCGAGATTATGTTTCTGTCGGCAAGTATAATGATTTGCAAACTTCGTTTAGAAATGAAGTTTTAAATCTTTCAAAAAATAATAAGATAATTTTAATGTATCCTATTCCTGAAGTTGATTTTGACCCAAATAAAAAAATTTATCTTAAGTGGATCGAAAGAGAAAATAAATTTTCTAAAGATTTTAATTTCGAATACCTAACAACCTCATATAAAGCCTATAAAAGAAGAACAAAATCTAGTTTTGAATTATTAGACTCTATTAGTGGTGATAATATTTATAGGATCTATCCGCATACATTATTTTGCAATACAACCTTCAAAGGTAAGTGTATGACACATAATGATGAAATTGTATTTTATATTGATAACCACCATCCGTCTTTAAAAGGAAGTCACCTAATTAATGAACTTATAATTAATGAAATTGAAAAAATTGAGTCAGCACTTTGAAAAATTTATATTTTGAGAAAATAACGTTGATCTAAATAAAACTACAAAATTTAATTAATATTCAGATTTAATTTTTAAATAAATTTTTGATATTATAAAAAAACTATCGAATATTAGTTTTTAAAATTCTTATCAATGTTTTTGGACTATCTCTAAACAATATTTTTTATATAATTTTTGGTATTGGTGTATGTATAATAAATTTACCACCTCGTTTGATAAATTTCTTTTCTTTTTTAAAAATTTCTTCCTTGAAGTTCCATGCTCCTAAAAAAACATATTCAATATTGTCTTCAATAAAACCTGGATATTTGTAAATTGGAATCTTGGTACCAGGTGTATATTTATTTTGTTTATCTTTTGTTGTGTCTATAAAATATTCAATCAAATTTTTATTTATTTTACAATAGTTTAATATTGTTGTTGATTTTGCAGTCACACCATATCCAATTATTTTTTTGTTTTTAGAATTTATTTTATCAAACAAACCTTTTAAAACTTTTTTTGAAGATAGAACTCTTTTAGCAAATTTTTTGTAGGTAGATAGTTTTTTTAAACCATACTTTATTTCTTTATTTCTAATAATTTTAACAGATCTTTCAATTTTTCTTTTATTGTAAATTTTCTTTATAAAATATCTATTAGATCCACCATGGATCGATAAACATTGAATATGAAAAATCTCTAAATTATATTTTTTTAAAATACTTTCTATTCCAATCAATGAAAAAACATATATATGCTCATTATAAAACTGATCATATGTATTTTTTTTTAAACATTCTAACAGTGAAGGATCTTCAATAATAAGTATTCCATTATCATTTAAAACGATATTTATAGATTTAAAAACTTCGTCTAAATTTTGAATGTGGCTTATTGTATTAGCTGAATATATTAAATCAACATTACCATTATGTTTTAAAATCTTTTTCGCAGTTTTCGTATCCCAATAATTTGCATAAGTATTAAAACCCTTTTTTTTTGTAATTTTTTCAATATTTGAACAAGGTTCAATTCCAATCACTTTTTTTTTTGAAAAGTTTTCAATAAAACTTCCATCGTTACTCCCAATTTCTAGTATTTTGCCTGGATTGAATTTTTTTTTTATTAATTTTGATAAATCTTCAAAAGATTTTATCATTGTTTGAGACATCGAGGATCTATATGGATATTTATTATTAAACATAATTTTACTTGATATAGGTTTATCAATAGATACAAGTTTAGTCTTTAAATCTATTCCAACTTTTAAGCGATATTTTTTTTCTTTTTTTTTAAGATCTTTTTTATTTAGATAATTATTTGCTAGGGGCTGAAGGCCTAAATCTAAAAAATTTAGATAATTTTTCAATTTAAATCTTCCTTTCTCAAATCATTAAAAATGATTGGCCATTCAAGACAGTTAGAATATTTATTAAACCAAAATGGAAGAAATCTCTCAGCTAAAAACCCATAAATTCTAATTTTTCCATACCCATTCAAATCAAATCCAAAAACTTTTTCACACTCATTTAACCATTCAAAAACTGTCTCATAATATTTTGTCATTATTTTTTTTGACCTACAAATAAACATATTACCATGGTTGTAAGACTTTTCAGATTCAACAAAATCTTTAAAATCTTTTTTGTCATTAACATTAAGTAAATCTATTGCTTTATCAATAACACCATTTCCGTGAAAAATGTCAAAATGAAATTTAATATTACGTTTTTTTTTGAATATTGCTTTAGGGTTTCTTAATAGTGATACTTTTCCATATTTTAAAATTTTTATCCATTTAATTTTATCTACATAAATTTTATTTCCCAATATTACATCATAATCGTTCCATATTTCTGGAATTTCTTTTAATATTTTATCCTTAAATTTTTTATCTTGATTGTATTCATTCTTATTATTCGACCAAAATCGCCTATAAGCACAAAAACCAATCCAATTATTATCTTCAATTTTTTTTAACTCATTTTTCCAAAACCAATAATGAAAAGTATATTCACCATAAAATTTATTTTTTTCAGAAATATTATCTCCAATATTATCTTTGATCCATTCAGTATCAAATTTATCATCACCTAATCCAACTGGAATATAATTTAATGACTTGACCTTATCTAGCAATTGATTGTGGATGCAAATGCAAAACATTTTTAAATTTCGCATTTTAGAAATCTATTTCTTTAAAATTGTAATTATTATTATCTTTTTTGGATAAAATAGGTGAAGAAATTTTCCAATTAATATTTAAATCTTTATCATTCCATTTTAATCCAATTTCAGAGTTTTTGTCTCTATAATTAGTACAGCTATAAGCTACAATATTTTCATTGTTTAACCCAAGAAATCCATGAGCAAATCCTGGTGGAATAAACAAAGATTTACAATTTTTTTCGCTTAGTATAATCTTATAATGTTTACCAAAAGTTTTTGATTTTTTCCTACAATCAACTACTACATCTAAAATTTTACCTTTTAGCACCGAGATATATTTACCCTGTTTATTTTTTTTTTGCATATGTAGACCTCTAAGCACATTTTTTTTTGACCTAGACATAACTGTAAAAATCAATTTTTTTTTTATAATTTTTTGAATTGATAACTCTCTTAAAAATCCTCGTTTATCATAAAAATTTTTTGATTTAAAAATTAACAAACCTTTAAATTTTGTTTTTTTAATTTTCATTTATAAAAGTTTTGCAAGATATTCAGAATAATCACAATTACCATAAAATTTAATCGATTGTTTGAGATGTCTTTTTTTAATCCACTTGTTATTAAATGCAATCTCCTCTAAACAAGCTATTTTAAGACCTTGTCTATTTTCAATAGCTGATACAAACGTGGTAGTTTTATAAAAATCATCCATTGAACCAGTATCTAGCCATGCACCCCCTCTACCAATTAAATCAGCTGATAGTTGATTCTTTGATTTATATATATTTAATAAATCTACTATTTCAACTTCTCCTCTTTTTGAGGGTTTTAATTTTTTTGCATGGCCGACAACATTATTGTCAAAAAAATATAAACCTGTTATTGCCAAGTCGGAAAAAAATTTTTTAGGTTTTTCTTTGATTTTTATAATTTTATTTGATGAATTAGTTTTAGCAATTCCAAATAACTCAGGTTTTAAAACTTTATGTAATATAACTCTAGCACCTTTCTTAAGTTTAGTATTTGACAAGAGCAATCTTGATAAATTTTGTCCATAAAAAAAATTATCACCTAAAATCATTGCAACATTGTCTTTACCAATAAACTTTTCCCCTAAAACAAAAGCATCAGGAAGTCCTCTTGGCTTATCTTGTTCTATATAGTTGATTTTAATGCCTAAGTTTTTTCCATTAGGTAAAATTTTTTTATATTGTTCAAGTTGACCTTTATTTACAATAATCAAAATATCTTTTATTTTAGC
>Ga0181552_10003184_pt1 | contig 11758 bp, 11 predicted proteins | sample 011ome_18_FD_130583 | JGI IMG/M metagenome (GOLD analysis project Ga0181552, IMG submission 130583) | Coastal salt marsh microbial communities from the Groves Creek Marsh, Skidaway Island, Georgia - 011501BT metaG (megahit assembly) | ecosystem: Environmental > Aquatic > Marine > Intertidal...
GTAATGGATTTGTTGATATTGAATTAGATGGTCAAGCCAAAAAAATTGGCATTGAAAGATTACACCTAGAGCAAGATGCAGGAAAGAGTCTCCACGACCAGGATCCAAATTTAACCTTTGTAGATTTAAACCGCTCTGGAATTGCTCTAATGGAAATAGTCTCAAAACCAGATATGTCTTCTGCTGATGAGGCAGTTGAATATGTAAAAAAAGTAAGATCTATATTACGCTACTTAGATACTTGTGATGGAAACATGGAACAAGGATCTCTGAGGGCTGATGTGAATGTATCGGTCAATAAACCAGGAAATGAATTAGGAACAAGGTGTGAGATTAAGAACTTAAACTCCTTTAAATATATTCATGCTGCAATTATTTATGAAGCAAAAAGGCAAATCAAGTTAATTGAGTCAGGAGAAAGTATAAATCAAGAAACAAGATTGTATAATATTGATAATGGAGAAACACGTTCTATGAGATCAAAAGAAGATGCTCATGATTATCGATATTTTCCTGATCCAGATTTATTACCTCTTGAAATTGACGATAAATGGATCGAAGAAATAAAAAGCACAATACCTGAGTTGCCAGATCAAAAGAAGGAGAGATTTATCAGGGAGTATGGCTTAAGTGAGTATGATGCGGAAGTAATTGTAGCTGATAGAGCTATAAGTCAGTATTACGAAAAAGTAGTAAAGAATAGAAATCCTAAACTTGTTACAACTTGGGTAACAAGTGAGCTCTTTTCTATTTTGAATAAAAAAACTCTAACAATTGATGAGAGTCCTGTATCTCATGAACATCTGGGAGAATTGATTGATAATATTGAAAATGGAAAAATCTCTAACAGACTTGCTAAAGATGTTTTTGAAGAAATGTGTGAAACTGGAAAGACATCTATTGATATTATCAATGAAAAGGGATTGTCTCAAATCAGTGATGAGGGAGAGTTAGAAAAATTAGTTGAAGATGTTATTACAGCAAATCCTGAGAATGTTGAAAAATATAAAAGTGGAAAAGATAAGCTTTTTGGGTTTTTTGTTGGCGAAGCAATGAAGCTTTCTAAGGGAAAAGCAAATCCAAAAGTCTTGAACGAACTTTTGAAAAGTAAATTAAATTCTTAGATTATTTCATCTATTTATAGTAATAATCTATTTACCGGAGAGATGGGTGAGTGGTTGAAACCGGCTCCCTGCTAAGGAGTTGTGCGGGCTTATACCCGTACCGAGGGTTCGAATCCCTCTCTCTCCGCCACTAGCTTGATGGTCTTATTGTTGGCTTAATTACGGATTTTCCACCAATATACCCCTTATTTAAATTATCTTTAATTGAATATTTCTGTGGCAAGTTGTTCTTATCAAGAAAACTATACACTTGTATATTCTCAATAACTCGCTGAACATAATTTCTAGTTTCTTTAAATGGAATTAGTTCCATCCAGTTTACAGGAGATATGTCATCACTTCGCGGATCTCCATATTTTTTTATCCATGCATTTACTCTTGATGGACCAGCATTGTACGCAGCCAGAGTAAGTATGTAAGAGCCGTCATAAGACGACAATAATTGATCAAGATATGCACTACCGAGTATAACATTATAGCTAGGGTCTTCAGTTAGTTTATTTTTTGAGTAAGGTATTTTAAGTCCTTTAGATACTTTTTTTGCAGTATATGGCATCAACTGCATTAGGCCTTTTGCTCCTGCATAACTTCCCGCTTCTGGATCAAATTGACTTTCTTGCCTAATCACAGAATGAATTAAACTTTGATCTGGGAAAATTAATTTACCATAACTTGGCCTTGGTACTGTTGGAAAACTTTTGGGCTCAAGGTATAGGTTTTTGTAGTAGTATAGCTTTCCTGCCTGTACAGCAAAGTCATATCTTTCGATTTCAGAAGCTAAATAAATAGCCTGAGTTGCAGCCAGATCATTTCGATTTTCTGCTAAGTCCAAAATAAATTTTTTTACAAGTTTATCTTGATCGAATTCATTGAGGAGAGAAACCGCAGAGTAAACGTCTTTTAATTTTGGATTTATTATAAAATCATTCTCGGTAATTGGATTTATTTCTGGATTATATTCAATTTTATTTTCTTTGAGCTCTGTTGCAGCCAATTGTCCATAAAATGTTAAATGGTATTTTGCTGCTGTTTGATACTAACTTTGACTCTTATCATTATCAAAATTTTCCAATGATTTAGCTATCCAATATGATGCTCGTGCTTTAGAGATTGGTCGAGAGGAAACATCCCATATACGCTGAAAATGATACTTTGCTGCCGCTGGATCTTTTAGGAACGTTATGCTGATCCAGCCAGCCAGCCATTCTGCCTCAGCAATTTCTGCATTTGTCGTTAATCCATGGTTTAATGACATTTTGTAGGCAGACATATATTTATGTTGATCAATTAGTCTTCTTACTAAAAAGCTCTTTAATTTCCAAAACTTATCTGGTCGCTCTAGATATGAGGGATCTTTTTTATTTATCTCTAACATCATTGACATTGCACTGTCATACTTTCTTTTTTTGATTCTCCATCTTAAACGATCATGCTGTAAACCAGCATTATTGATTAGATCCTTTGGAACATTTGCAATTAGCTGGTCTACTCCACCAGAGAATGAAATCAACCCTATCCTTGCTTCAAATAATTTTTGGTAATCTTTTTCAACATATTTTACAAGTGAACGGGCAGTCCCATATTTACCATTCCAAAGTAGCTGATTAATTCTTTTTTTATGATCATCTTGAGTAAGAAAATTTTTAAATTTATTAATAATAACTTTTTGTTCTCTTCTTGAAAAACTTCCATTTATATATCCTTCTTTGATAAGTAGTTCAGCAAGATCATCATTTCCTTTTTTAAGGAGAGAGTTGCCATAATAAATCTTTCCCCATCCAGTTAAAGGATTTTGATTTTTGAAATAATTTATTAATTGGTCATGGTCATCTGAAAAGGATATTTTATTTTCAGCTTTTATCTTTATACTTTCAATTAGAGGCCAATGATTATTGTCATTTAAAAAGTTTCTGTAATCCGTGAATGATAAATCGTCTGCTCCATTATAGTATCTAATCCAATTTAAAATACTTCTTGCATCTTTATTTTCTATTTTCTGACTAATCAGTTTTACACTTTTCCATCTCCATTTCTTTGCTTGACTCAAAGCTAAATCAAAGTTTTCGTAGTCCTTATTACTAAGTTTTAGAGATAACAAAGGTTGAGGAGGCCTTATCATAGGCATTAGACTTGATGTAATAGGTCGCTTTACTGGCTCTATATCAATTCTACCGTCTAAATTATGGTCAAAAATATCTGCACTCTGAACACTTGCAAATTGAACTACAGAAAGAAAGACTACTAAGCCAATTAGAGGCAATTTATTCATTATCAGTATTGTATATTAAAGACGGCTGAGTATATTTGTGATTTACTGTTTTTTAAATATATAAAAGTGTTAAAATATTGTTATGTTTAAAGGTGTTTTTACAGCATTACTCACTCCATTTAAAAATGGATCTTTAGATGAAGCTTCTTACAGGTCATTTATAGATTTTCAGATTGAGTCAGGAATTCATGGCCTTGTTCCTGTGGGCACAACTGGAGAGTCCCCAACTGTTTCACATGTCGAACATAAAACTGCTGTTGAAATATGTATTAATCAAGCTAATAAAAGAGTTCCAGTGATTGCTGGCACTGGATCAAATAATACTGCAGAAGCAATTGAATTAACTAACCATGCTGAAGAAAATGGTGCTGATGCAGCATTAGTGGTTACTCCATATTATAATAAGCCAAATCAAGAAGGCCTTTATGCTCACTATAAATCAATTTGTGATAATTCAGATATTCCAATTATAATTTATAATATACCTGGAAGATCAATTGTTGATATGAATTTAGATACTATGAATAAATTATTTCAAATCAAGAACATTGTTGGTGTTAAGGATGCTACATCTGATATTTCTAGAGTTTTCAAATATAAAAATATTATAGGTGAAGATTTCAATCAGTTATCTGGAGAAGATGCAACAACTCTTGCTTACATGACATATGGTGGTCATGGTTCGATCTCTGTTACGTCAAATGTTGCACCTAAACTGTGTTCTACTTTTATGAATTTGTGTCTTGAAGGTAAATTTGATGAGGCATCTCAAGTAAATGATAAACTAATGAAATTACATGAATGTCTATTCTTAGAGCCTAGTCCTGGGCCAGCAAAATATGCTGCTGAAAAACTTGGATTAATGTCAAGTGAATTACGTCTGCCTTTAGTTCAGATTAGTCAAAATGCCAAAGATAGGGTCGATGAAGCGATGAAGTATGCTTCATTAATTTAGAGTTGAGTCAATCAATACAAAACAGAAAAGCTCGATATAATTATTTTTTTCTCGAAACTTATGAAGCGGGAATAGAATTGCGTGGGAGTGAAATCAAGTCGCTCCGTAATGGAAGTGTTGATATATCAGAATCATTTGCACGTGAAGTTGATAATGAGATATATTTAATTAATTCCTATTTTGCTAAATACTCTAATTCCTCATACATGAATCATGATGAGAATAGGCAGAGAAGATTATTATTAAATAGAAAAGAAATAAGAAAAATTATAGGTAAATTAAAAAAAGAGTCTCTCACTTTAATACCAGTTCAAATATATTTTAATAGAAAAGGAATAGCAAAAGTTGAGATTGCTTTATCTAAAGGTAAAAAAAATTATGACAAGAGAGAAGCCAAGAAGAAAAAATCTTGGGAACGAGAAAAAAGAAGTATCAAGTGATTTATTTAATAGCTATAGGTTCAAACTCTACTTCAAGATTTGGAAGTCCAGTTAAAAATTTGAGAAAATCAATTAAATTTATAGAAAATAAAAATATTCAGGTTATAAAAAAATCAAGTATTTATATTTCTCCACCTAAAGATTTCGTTAGAGCGGGCGGTATTTTCTATAATGCAGTTTTAATGGTTAATACACTGCTCAAGCCAATGGCTCTTTTAAGAGAGTTAAAAAAAATTGAAGTAGCAATGGGGAGATATAAGCACAAGAAAAATACTTCTAGAACATGTGATTTAGATATATTGTTGCATAAATCTCAAGAAGTTATAAGTGAGTCTGAGACCGATTTAACTTGTTTTATTCCTCATCCAGAAATGTGTAATCGAAATTTTGTTATGATTCCATTGGCTGAAATTTGCCCTACTTGGATACACCCATTAGAAGAAAAGAGTATATTATCGATTGTTAAGAGAAAATTTTTTACAGATAGACTATATAAAGGCACGAATGTGTTATAAAATAAGATAGTATTAAATTATATCATGCTTTAAAAAATATATGTCAAACAGTGAATTAATAGAGTCTTTTAAGTCTTTTGATCCAAATATTGATTTCTCACTTATTGAAAAGGCATATGACTTTGCCCAAAAAGCACATAGAACACAATTAAGACATTCTGGAGATCCCTATATTTCCCATCCACTTGAAGTTGCAAAAATATTAGCAGAATTGAAGCTGGATACATCTACAATAACCACAGGACTATTGCATGATACCCTTGAGGATACTGAGGCGTCAAAAGAAGATATAATTGCAGATTTTGGAAATGAGGTAGCTAGTCTTGTAGAGGGCGTTACTAAACTTTCAAAGATAGATACTTATTCAGAAAATAAATCGCAAGCTGAAAATTTTAGAAAATTAATTCTTGCAATGTCAAAAGACATAAGAGTTCTGTTAGTAAAATTAGCTGATCGTTTACATAATATGAGAACAATTCAATTTATTCCTAGTGAGAGTAGTAGGAAAAGAATTGCTTCTGAAACTCTTGAAATCTATGCACCACTTGCTGGTAGACTGGGCATGCATGAATTTAAAGATGAACTAGAAGATTTATCTTTTCAGATTTTAAATCCTTCGGCATATGCATCAATATTAAATAGAATAGAGTACTTAAAAAAAGATAAATCGAATTTAACCGATAAGATCAAAAGTAGGATCCTTGAAATACTAAAGGAAAAGGAAATTAGCTGTAAAATAGTTGGAAGAGAGAAAAAAGTTTTCTCAATTTGGAATAAAATGCAAAAAAAGCAAATTGCATTTAGACAACTTTCAGATATTTTTGCTTATCGTATTTTAGTTAATGATATTAATGATTGTTATAGAGTTTTGGGTGTTATTCATGGTAGATGGTCCGCAGTTCCGGGAAGCTTTAAAGACTATTTATCTACTCCTAAAATAAATAACTATCAGTCAATACATACTACAATTGTAGGGCCTGAGAGACAAAGAGTTGAATTACAAATTAGAACCGAGAATATGGATATTGTCGCTGAAAGAGGAATAGCCGCTCATTGGTCATATAAAGATAGTTATAATTTAATTGATCACTCTTCAAGTGATCCAATTAATGTTACTTGGTTGAGGGATTTAGTTGATATTTTAGATAGTGGTGCAACTTCAGAAGAGCTTCTAGAAGCTACAAAACTAGAAATTTTTCAAGACGAAGTTTTTTGTTTTACTCCCAAGGGTGATTTAATTCATTTGCCTTATGGCTCTAATTCAATTGACTTTGCATACGCGTTGCATTCAGAAATAGGAAATAAGTGTGTTGGCTGTAAAATAAATGGCAAATCGCAAGCATTATTTACTAAAATTCAAAACGGAGATGAAATAGAAATTATAACATCTAAAAGTGAGTCACCTTCAGAAACTTGGGAAAATATTGTCACTACTGCAAAGGCACAATCTTCAATAAAAAGATATTTTAAAAAGCAGGAAAAAAATGAATTTATAAATTTAGGAAAAGAAATTTTACTTAAAACTTTGAATATAGATAAAGAAATAGCACAGCACACCCTCCTTAGTCTTGTGAGTCATTTTAAAAAGAAATCAAATGAAGATTTATTTAACTCTATTGGAAGAGGATATATTAAACCTCGCGAAATAATAAGAGCTAGACCAAAAAATAAATTATCTTTTTTTTCAAGATATCGTTATAGAAATAGAAAACCTAGAAAAATTATTGATCTTCCTCTTGAGATTAAAAATCTTCAAACAGGAATTGCTGTACACTTTGCTGAGTGTTGCCTGCCTCTACCTAACGAAGATATAATTGGCATTCAAGAGAAGGATACTGGTATTATCATTCACACAAGAGACTGTAGAACGTTAACCAGGGACTATAATCGTGATGAATGGATTACCACCACCTGGAAAGATACTAAAGTTGACCAGTTATTTTCTGGAAGAATTAAAGTTTCTGTAAAAAATGAAGCAGGATCTTTGGGAAAATTAGCAACCATTATCGGCAATAATAGTGGAAATATAACTAATTTAAATATTTCAGAAAAAAGTAATGATTTTTTTGATATGATTTTTGTTATTGAATTAAATGATCTGAGTCATTTAAATTTCATAATTGATAAACTGAAAGAAAATGAAATAGTCAGCGATGTTAAAAGACTGTTTATAGATTAATAATTATGAATTCAGAAGAGATACTCAAAATTTTAGAAAAAGTTGAAGCTATCCAGTATGGCCACTTTATTTTATCATCAGGAAAAAGATCATCTACTTATTGTCAATGTGCTAAAATTTTTATAGATCCAAAAATTGGATCTCAAATTTGCAATGAATTAGCTCAGAAAGTAAAAGATAAAATTAATGATAAAATTGATTATGTAGTATCCCCAGCTTTGGGTGGAATACTTGTTGGATATGAAACAGCTAAACAATTAAACTCAAAATCAATTTTTTACGAAAGAGTGAAAAATGAATTTCAATTGAGAAGAGGTTTTCAATTAGAAGAAAAAAAGAATGTTTTATTTGTAGAGGATGTAATAACTACTGGTAAATCTTCAAAAGAGTGTCTGATAGAATTAAATAAATTAAATATAAATTTGATAGGAATTGCTTGCATAGTTGACCGGTCTTCAGGTGATATATTTGAAGATCATCAGATTACTTCTTTGATAAAACTCAATATTCCTGTTTATGATGAAGATAATATTCCGGATGAAATGAAAAATATAGAACCTATTAAACCTGGAAGTAGACTAATTTAGAAAGATGGAAGGTTTGCCAAGATTAGGCGTGAACATTGATCACGTTGCTACTTTGAGAAATGCTAGAGGAGAAGATTACCCAAGTCCAATAAGAGCTGCCCTGATGTGTCAAGAGTTTGGAGCAGATGGAATAACCGCCCATCTTAGAGAAGATAGAAGACATATTAGAGATAAAGATATTGAAGAAATAAAAGCTCAAATATCTATACCATTAAATTTTGAAATGGCTCCAACTGATGAAATGGTTGATATCGCTAATAATACCTTGCCAAATGCATGCTGTATTGTGCCGGAAAAGAGGGAAGAAATAACTACTGAGGGTGGAATAGATGTAAAACGTAATCATAATATAATTGCACCTTTAATTGATAGACTTAAAAAGAATAATATTAGAGTGTCATTATTTGTTGATGCATCGAATGATCAAATAGAGTTATCACAGAAAGTTGGTGCTGATATAGTTGAAATTCATTCCGGAGAATTCTGTAGAAAAGCCCATGATGAATTAGATTATGAAAATGAACTAAATAAAATAAAGGACTCTGTTTCTTTCGCACAGAGTATTGGACTAGAGCCACATATTGGTCATGGTATAACTTTCAAGTCGATTGTAGAATTATCAAAGATTAGGGGTGTAAAAGAGTTTAATATTGGTCACTTTATTATTGGCGAGTCAATTTTTATTGGCCTTGAAGAATCAATCAAGACGTTCAAAAGTCTTATAAAGGAAGGAAGAAAATAGCAATGATTGGAATTGGGTCAGACTTGATAGATATAAGAAGGATAGAAAAGACCTTATCAAGGTATGGAGATCGATTTAAAAATAGAGTCTTTACCAAAAGTGAAATAAATAAATGCGAACAAAGATACAATAGCAAAGAATGTTTTGCTAAAAGATTTGCTGCGAAAGAAGCTGCATCTAAAGCACTTGGTACAGGTTTTAGGAAAGGGGTTTTTTGGAAAGATCTAGAAGTAGTAAATCTACCGTCTGGAAAACCTACAATTAACTTTACAGGTAATTCGCTAAAGCATTTAAACTCATTGCTTCCATCTAATGAGACTGCCTGCATCAATCTTACAATTACTGATGAGTATCCGTATGCTCAAGCATTAGTTATTATTTCATCTGAATTAAAATGAAAAAGATAAAAGAAAAAAAAGAAGAAGAATTTTTATCAAAGGAATGGCTTGTATCAAATACAAAAACTATCTTTTATGCCATTCTTATTGCGTTATTTATTAGGACATTCTTCTTTCAACCTTTCTTTATTCCATCATCATCTATGGAGCCAAATCTTTTAGTAGGAGACAGATTATTTGTTTCTAAATTTACCTATGGATATAGTCGGCACAGCTTTCCTTTTAGTCTAGATATAATATCAGATCGCATATTCTTTAGTGTGCCTAAAAGAGGTGATGTAGCAGTTTTTAAGGTTCCCACAGGGTCTGGTATTAACGATGACTCATTTGGCGTAGACTATATAAAGAGAATAATTGGTATTCCGGGTGATGTCATTATGATGAAAGATGGAGTTTTATCAATAAATGGCGAAACTTTAAAACAGAAAAAATTAAGAACAGATAAAAAAATTTTGAAAAATGGAAAAGTAATTGAATTAGAAGTTTTTCTTGAGACTGATTTGTCTGGAAAATCATATGAAATTTATAATTATCATAATGATGGACTAGCAGATAATTTTGATCAATATACCGTTCCAGAAAATAATTTTTTTGTACTTGGAGATAATAGAGATAATTCAAAAGATAGTCGTTTTGTTGGTCCAATTCCTATTAAAAATCTAGTAGGAAAAGCACAAATAATTTTTTTCTCAACTAAAGATGGATCCACTATCCTAGAGTTTTGGAAATGGCCGTTTGGCATACAATATAAAAGAATATTTAATTTTATTAATTAAAATGAACTCAAGTAAATTTATTCAAGATCTTATAAATTATCAGTTCAATGACAAGAATATTCTTACACAAGCATTAACACATAAAAGTAAAATAGATGACTCGAGTAATGAAGTGCTCGAATTTTTAGGCGATAGAGTTTTATCATTAGTAATAACAGAAAAGCTAATAGAATTTTACCCTTCTGATAAAGAGGGTGTTTTAGATAAGAAGCTTAGTAAGCTGGTAAATAAAGATACATGTTTTGAAGTTGCTCAAAAAATTAATTTAATGGATTTTATTCAGTTGGGATATACGGAAATCCAGTCAGATGGTAATCAGAAAAAAAGTATTTTATCAAATTGTTGTGAAGCTCTTATAGGAGCCATTTATCATGATGGTGGTTACAGCCAGGCAAAGAAATTTATTCTTTTATATTGGAGTGATTTGATTGAAAACCTAAATTTTAAACCAATTGATTCTAAATCAGCCTTACAGGAAGAGTTGCTTAAGAAACATAAAAAACTTCCGATTTATAAAACTATAAGCAAGACTGGCCCTGATCATGATCCAGTTTTTTGTATTGAAGTATCTTTTGAAAATTATAATTCAGCAAAAGCAGAAGCTAGTACAGTAAAAGAAGCAGAAAAATTAGCCGCTACTAAATTCTTAGAAAGTAACAAAATTTAGTGAGGAGCGGCAGTATTTTACTTCTTGGTCCAACGAATTCAGGTAAATCAACCTTATTAAATAAGATAGTTGGAAAGCGAGTGACAATGGTTTCACGTAAGCAACAATCAACAACCTTTAATCAAAAAACTCTTTTTAATCTTTCCGAAGCTGAGTTTATATTCAGCGATACTCCTGGAATTTTTTCATCTACTAAAAAAATATCTAATAAAATGACCACTTCTGCCTTTTCAGAGCTTGAGCTAGCTCATATTATCTATCTAGTTTTTGATATTTCAAAAAAAAATGATTTTGAAATAAAAAAAATAATCCCAACACTAGAAAATAAAATAAAAAAAAACCAGAAAGTTTTTTTACTGCTGAATAAAATAGATAAAGTTAAGAAAAATAAGATACTTCAGGAAATAAATAAATTCAAAAATTTTGATTTATTTGAGTCTATATTTCCTATATCAGCCATGTCAAATGATGGAATAGAAAGTTTACTAGAATTCACAAAAAATTATTTACCTAAAAGAAAGAATAAATATTCACCAAAAAAGAAATTATTTATAAAAAAAGACTTATTTTATTCTGAAGTAACTAGAGAAAAGATATATGATAAAGTTCATAGAGAAATTCCATATCAATGTAAAGTTCAGACTGAAAAAATTGTTAAGATAAAAGATGAAATAAAAATATATCAAATGATAAAAGTTTATAAAAAATCTCATAAAAATATTCTTATTGGAAAAAATGGATCAACTCTTAAAGAAATAGGAGTTCAAGCAAGAAAAGAAATTTCAATTTACGAAAATAAGAAAATTCATCTTTTTTTATTTGTAAAACTTTTTTCTGAAAAAAGCTTATGAGATGGTCGAGTAATGGAATAATTTTGAATTTTTCAAAACATAATGAGAAATCTTATATTTTAGAAATTTTTACAGAAGAGCATGGAAAGCACAAGGGCCTTATTAGGGGCCTACATTCAAAAAATAAAAGATCAATTATTGAGCCAGGCAATGAGGTTTTCGCAAGCTGGGCGGGAAGATTAGAAACTCATCTTGGGAATTATAATATTGAACCTATCAAATTGTGGTCGTCACATATTTTGCAATTTAAGGAAA
>Ga0181552_10003195_pt1 | contig 11742 bp, 7 predicted proteins | sample 011ome_18_FD_130583 | JGI IMG/M metagenome (GOLD analysis project Ga0181552, IMG submission 130583) | Coastal salt marsh microbial communities from the Groves Creek Marsh, Skidaway Island, Georgia - 011501BT metaG (megahit assembly) | ecosystem: Environmental > Aquatic > Marine > Intertidal zone...
CATGTGAATAGCGATATAATCATCGAAAGGTTCATCGTTGTTGCCCAGTGTTGAGCGACGGGCATCACGTGCCGGTAAAGAAGTGGCCATGATGCTGTACCTGTCGCCCGCGAAGAGCAAGCTGACGTGACGTCGCAAAACTTCGCTCGCCTCGACGGATGCGATTTGAGCCGTGCGCGCGCGCGCAGCTGGGCCCATCTGATCTATATATTGCTTCAGTGTCAACGGCTCACCTGGGATTAAAATCCCTCCTGGTGCCCGTAAAAGAACGGGAACCTCATATCCGGCGACGCGCGGTTGCGACGGCAAACACTCGCTTTCGCCCTCAATCGCCTTCAAGTTGGATTGTAAAATGCGATATCGCATCAACTTGAGCGGGCACGCGAGCTTGGATAAATGAACAGAGTCACTTCCAGACGACATGCATTGCTCTAGTTCCAATCGACGCGCACTGGCGCTCAAAAAGTAACCAAAAGACGCGCACTTGGCGTACACATCCGCGAGCGTCGACGCCGACACCACGTACGCCCCATTCACGCGCCTCGAACCATCGGAAATGTTTTGGAACACGCGCAGCACTAAGTTAATAATGTAATCATCAGAACCTTTTGGTAAGACGTCTTGTAACATTTGACATCGTTGCATCAAACGCACGCGTTTTTCATCCCTCGCCTCGCCCACGCCTCCGGCAACCACCAAGTCACGCATGACGCTCAGATACATCACATCCTCAATCTCCATCGACGTCAACGCTTGACGCCCAACGGTGCCGTCGTCGTCAGCATCATGATCAGCAGCAGTGATGTCAGCCACGCGATTCATCATATCTTTCAACGCATCCGCCGCCGCCGCGTCGAACGCCTCGCGCCCGCTCGAGCTCAAAATTCCCCCCAATCGCTCCCCTATCGCCGTTCGACACTCCACATGCGCCGTCTCCACCGCACCCTTGCCGTGCGTGTGATGGTTTTTCTTCCGATGCCCCTCTCGCGCGCCGTCGTTCGCGCCGCGATCGCGCGCAAACACCGCCACCCGTCGTCTCGAGCAACCTCTCGACACATTCTTCGCGCATCGGAATCGCGCCCGTCGCGCATCACACGACGCCCGCACGCCCCCTCGCGCGCACGCATTCGATGCAAACATTACGCACACACCTCACGCGCGCGCGATCGCGATGGTCCCGCCTCGCGCGACGCGCACACGCGACGCGCGCCGATTCGCACCGTCCGAGAGACCCCGACACGACAATGCCGACGGCGGCGATTGCGATTCGCACGAATGCCGCGCGCGTCAACCCTCACGCGCGCCCGGGCGCGCGTAAAACGATTGAAAGATTACTTTCCCGTGCGCAATCTCGCGCGGGCGATGCAACGCAACCGTCGCGTCGCGTGTGGTGCGGCGCTGAGTGCGGGGACATTAATTTCGCTGTGCTTCCCCTTTTCGCGACCCATCCGCGTCACCGATGCTGAAACCGCACAGAGACGCGCGTGCGAGGACGCCGAGCGGCGCGCGATGGCGGCGATATGTGCGGTGAATATGCGTGCATGTGTAGACGCGCGCGCGACGGGTGCGCGCGCGATGGGGCGACGGGCGCGGCGGGTGTGCGTGACGCTGCCGCGCGCGATGGGTGGCGATGGTGATGGCGTTGGGGCTTCGGATGCGGTCGCGAACGCCGCGGGCGTCGCCGTCGGGCGCCGTCGGGCGCTCGGTGCGGGTGTCGCGGTCGGTGTCGCCGCGCTCGCGACCGGACGGGCGAATGCGGCGGCGGGTGGGGTGATTGAGCTCACGCCTGAAAACTTTACCAAGGTGGTGGAGCAGAGCAAAGACGCGGTGTTCGTGGAGTTTTACGCGCCGTGGTGTCCGTATTGCAAGCGTCTGGAGCCGATTTGGGAGGAGTTGCCGGAGAAGTTATCCGCAGCTGGGTCGAAGACGCGCGTGGCGAGAATGAACGTGGATACGTATACGGATTACGCCAAGGCGTACGCGGTGACTGGGTTCCCGACGCTCATGTTATTTGAGAACGGTCGGCCGGTTGGGGCGAAGACGGGATTGATCGATTTGCCGACAGCTATGAAGTACGCCGGGGTGAAGGATGAGGGCGTGCTCGCGCAATTTGCGCCGGCGAAGCAGTTGGATAAGATTTTGAGCGGAGGCGAGATTCAATACATCAATGGCGAGCTCGGGGAGGTGCGCAAAGAGTTGGAAGGATTGTCGCCCGATGCCCGGGCGCGCGCACTTGGACATCTTCAAGCCGTTGAATCTATTGTTGGCGTGCGCTCGCTCTAGAATAGCTATTTATATTACATTATGCTTGCTCATTACATTAATCGAACTTTTGAAGACGCTTTTTGAGATTTCGCGACTGCACGAAACAACGATAACAGCGCCGCCGGCGTCACACCGCTGATTCGGCTCGCACGCGCGAACGTCGACGGGCGTACAGCTTCTAATTTTTCCCTATCTTCGTTCGACAAGTTATCAATCGTTGAGTAATCGAAATGCTCTGGAATTTCCAACTCTTCTTCGCGTTGCATGTCGTCAATTTCTTGCGCTTGCCTGTCAATGTACGGACGATAATACGCCTCAATCGCCGCGCACTCGAATGCGCTTCGGTCTTCGCCGTTCACTGCGTGTAGAGCTTGAACGTTAAAGTCTGCCGTTCCGAGAACCTCAGTGACGACGTGAAGGATTTTATCGATGCCCCAGCCTTGCGCCAACATGTTTGATGCGCTCAAATGCCGCCCGTGCTTTGCGATCGGCAAATCTGGCGCGTACGCTTGCCATCGAGAAGGCACGAGTGTGATATCATCGAGAGCTTTCATCGCGCGCTCGGCAAGCGCTCGCCTTCTCGATGCCGCGCGCGAGCGCTCGGCAGACACGACACCAAATTGGGAACCGAGTTCTGTGAGACGCAAGTCGGCGTTGTCAGAACGAATACTCAATCGATATTCAACTCGTGAGCTGAACATGCGATATGGTTCGCTTGTTCCTCTGCTCGTCAAATCATCGATCAAAACCCCAAGATAACTCGAGTGGCGAGGAATCTTAAATACTTCACCGTCGACACTTGCGGCGTTGGTACCAGCGAGTAAACCTTGCGCCGCAGCTTCTTCATACCCCGTCGTGCCATTGATTTGTCCTGCTAGAAACAACCCTTTGACGCGCTTCGTCTCTAAAGTTATGCGCAATTCGCGCGGGTCTACGTAGTCATACTCTACGCCGTACCCGGGACGAAGTATGTGAACATTTTCCAGGCCCGGAATTGTGCGCACCATCTCTTTTTGCAAAGCTGGATCCAAATTATTCGTAATTCCGTTCGGATACACCACATCAGTGTTCAAACCTTCGGGTTCTAGCCAAATACGATGGTTACGTCCCGGAAATCGTCGAACTTTGGATTCAATCGACGGACAATACCTTGGCGTCGTCGGCGCGGTTGGATCTTCAATGTCGTACTTCGACTTTGGCGCGGCAGCGATGTACTTTTCAGTCTCTGGCGTGGTGTACGTGCTGTGACACATAATTTGAGGCACCGAGGTCGTCCACGGGCCATCACTCGCGGGTCGACTCGACGCCTGAAACGCAAATGGTACTGGAACGTCGTCGCCTGGTTGCGGCACACACGCCGCCCAATTGATAGTCGTACCATCCAATCTAGGCGGTGTACCAGTCTTCATGCGACCCATGGCGAAACCTACGCCATATAGTGTCTTCGCTAGTCTATGTGCAGCCTTTCCAGCGTCCATATCCGCTTGCTCTGTCGTCGCGTTTGCCATGCGACCGGCTGGCACGCGCTCGTTACCTATGTGCAATACACCATTCAAAAACGTTCCTGTGGTGATAACCACCGATTTCGTCGTCAACGTCCGTCCATCATCCAGTATGACCCCTCGTATTACTCCTCCTTGTCCGCTAACCGCGTCGGTTTCTATATCTAAATCAACCACCGCGGCGTCGACGACGTCCAAGCCGCCGACGTCGGCAATCAAGCGCTGTATCTCTTTCTTGTACAAATCGCGATCCATCTGCGCTCGCGCACCACGCACCGCCGGGCCTTTACTCGAATTCAACATTCTGAACTGAATACCGCCTCCATCTGCGGCGCGCGCCATAAGACCATCCAACGCGTCAACCTCGCGCACCAAAGTGCCTTTCCCGAGCCCACCGATTGATGGATTACAACTCATCTCCCCGAGCGTCTTGTACGGCTTGGGCGTCACCAGTGCCGTTCGTGCACCTCGTCTCGCGGCTGCAGCCGCAGCTTCGGTCCCCGCATGCCCTCCACCGACGACGATGACGTCGAAATCTACTTCACTCGTACTCGACAGCGCTCGCGAGGCGACGGCAACGCGAGACGATGTCGACGCGCTGAGCCATTGTTGCGACGAGCGCGCGCACGCCACACGCATAGCGGTACGTACTTGACGCGCTCACGAATCAGTGACGACGACGACGACGATAACGACGCGATGTGAGGCGAAAGTTGTTAGGCGCCGCATGGATTGTGCCTCGGCGCGTCGGCGTCGTTGTGACGATAAAGAGCAAAAATATTTAATATTGGACAAATCTCATGCTTACGCGGACGGACGCTTGGACGCCTTAATACCAGCGATCGCCGCGGCGTAGTCCGGAGAGTTGAAGACGGCGGAGCCCGCGACGAGGGCGTTGGCGCCGGCTTCGATGACCTTGTACGCGTTCTTCGGCGACACGCCGCCGTCGACTTCAATCCACGGGTTCACACCGGCGGCATCGCACATCTTGCGGATTTCCGCAATCTTTCTCACTTGGCTTTCGATGAACGATTGGCCACCGAAACCCGGGTTGACGGACATCACCAAGATGAGGTCAACCTCTTCGATGATGTACTCCAACACGCTCACCGGCGTGCCGGGGTTCAACACGACGCCCGCCTTGCACCCCAAATCCTTAATTTGGTTAATCGTGCGGTGCAAGTGGATCGTCGCCGCACCCTCAGCGTGCACGGAGATAATATCCGCACCAGCCTTGGCGAAATCCGCAACACGGAGTTCCGGCTCAACAATCATCAAGTGGCAGTCGAGCACCTTATCCGTCACCGGACGAATCGCATCCACGACCAACGGCCCGATGGTAATATTCGGCACGAATCGCCCATCCATGACATCAATGTGCACCCATTCCGCACCCGCCTTATCGATCGCTTGGATCTCCTCGCCGAGCTTGGCAAAGTTGGCGCTCAAAATCGACGGCGACACGATGATTGCGTTTTTGTCGCACGCGTCAACCTTGGCGTTCGCCTTGACGACGACGGTCGACGCGCGGCTCGACGAGCTCGCGCGCTTGGCGCCGTGCGACGCGGAGATCTTCACACCGGTAAACGAGGACGCGGACAACATCAGGACTATCGACGACGACGACGACGACGACTATCGACGCACGTGCGCAAAGGTTTGAGGTTTGACGCCCGCCGCGCGATCGACCCATCACGAGGGTTTCGTTTCGTTCGGTCGTCACCCACGCGTCACCCACGTGCGCGCGACGCCGTGCACCGCTACACGTATCCTACCCTTATACCCTCTATATGATGCGCATAATATCAATATCCATCCCCTTGCGCGCACGGTCGTCGTAGAGCACACCACGTCGAGCCCATCACGCACATAACACATAACCCGTCGACGAAAAGGGTTTAGGTCCACGCCGAACCCCTGACCCCCTCCAGCGGCGGCGTCGGCGTCACACAAGGTCACGCGTACGACACCAAAGCCGCAGCATGTCTGCGATGATTCTCACCGCGTCGTCGCGCGCGCCGGTCGTTCAAGTCAAGGTACGTGTTGGTTATATAGAGAGATATATTATACAGCCCCGTGTATAGTTGCGCTTTGCGCGTACAGTGCGGTGCGCGCGGATGATGTGGGTCACGCGTGCACGCATTCCGACGCGCGCGAGAGGGCCTTCGCGCGCGGATGATGTGGGTCTCGCGGATGCGCGCGCGCGGATGGGCGGGCGTGATGGCGACGAGGCGATGTGCGCGGGGTGTGGTTCGTCGATCGTGTGTGGATATTGGTCGTGCGTGGCGCGCGTGCGGACGAGGGGTGGGTGATGCGCGCGCGCGTGCGGACGAGGGGACGGCGCGCGGTGTGAGACAGGGTCATGAGGGGCTGAAACCCTGAAAACGCGCGAGGCGAGGACGCGCGGAGGGACGAGAGCGCGGATGGTGTCGAGCGAGACGAGCGAGAGGCGTGTGGAATGGTGGAATGGTGTGATGTGCGTGTGCGTGTGTGCGTATACTGACCGGGTTTTGCGTGTGTTTGTATCGATGTGTAGTTTTCCGCCGCTCACGCGCGCGCGCAAAAGCGCGCCTCGGTCGTCGTTCGCGCCGAAGGCGACGCGGCGGCGACTGATGAGTTCACTGGCCTCAAGCCGACGAGCATTAAAGATTTCAAGGAATTATCTAACGAGGCGCTTTTGGAGGAAGTGACGAAGAGCAAGAAGATGTTGTTCCAATTGCGCATGCGTCAGTCTACGCGTAAGGAGTTCAAGCCGCACCACTTTGGCATCTTGAAGACGAAGGTGGCGCAGTTGTACACGGTGAAGCGCGAACGCGAGGTTGCTGAGGGTGTTGGCAAGCGCGACAGCCGTGAGATCAAGTTCAAGGAGCGCGCGGCGAGCATTTACTTGTAAGTTCGCGTAGCAGCGAGCCAATTGTTTCGGCGATAGTATAACTTTAGTCATTTAAAACAGCCAATTGCGTTTTTACTACCACGCGCGCGTACAAAGGAGCGCACCCACCCGCGCACTCGAGTCGCTCGATAAACTTGATAATGCAATCTATGCGCTTGCTAAATGATATCACAAAGGATTTAAAACTCTAACTAACTAATGCGGAAACAAATTAATTGTGTCGCGAAGGATGAGGGACACGCCGGAGATCAACAAGAATAAAACTCCGGCTCCGGTGATGCTTTGCTCAACCTCGACGGGTAATTTCTTTCCTCCTCGAGCGGCTTCGATAGCAATCAAGAGAAGGAAACCACCGTCGAGGGCTGGCAACGGAAGCAAGTTTACAATTGCGAGGTTAATGTTGATAACCGCCGCGAACTGGTACAGACCACTGATGTCGTTACGCATCACCTCAGCCCCGGTGGCGACGATGGCGATGGGCCCACTGACCTGAGACTTGTTATCGTCAAAATGCATGAATAAACCCGTCAAGCTGTTCCATACAAGCGCAGCAAGTCGAGAAAATTCTTTAGAGGCTAGAACGGCAGCATCAACCGGATTCGAAGCCACGCGCTTCGCTACGGTTGAGTTTGACTCCAGCTTGACGCCAATTTTGCCGTCGCCTGCGTCTGACGTGTCAGGGCGGAGCTCGACAACTTTGACCTCAGGCGCACCATTTGCACCGACGTGCATGAGCTCAAACTTCATGAATGTATTGGGTGAGTTTTTCACAGCCTGAACAACCTTGGAAACGCTTCTGTTGCTCGCTTGTAATGTGTCTCCGTTCACAGACAAGATGATGTCACCGACTTCGATGCCGGCTTCACGCGCCGCGCTCGTCGACGTCAAACCTCGCACAACAACCCCAGGTTCGTATTTTTGCTCCGCGAAACCGATAGTTGTGACTTGGTTGTACAGAATACCATAGCCGAATATTATGTTGGCGATGATACCCGCGGACACTACTATCGCGCGGTCTTTCACAGGCCTGTTACGCAACAAATCTGGGTCATCCTCGGGATAGGGACAGTCCTCGTCATCATCAGGGAACGCCACGAAACCACCAAGAGGAATTGCTTTCAAGCTGTACTCGACTTCAGGCCCACGATAGGTTAACAAACTTGGCCCGAACCCGACAGCAAACTTATTTACGTGTATTCCTTGCAAACGCGCGGCTGAAAAGTGACCGCACTCGTGCACAAAGATAATCACCGCTAGCACCGCCACCGCAGACACAACGCTTCCCGGCCCTTGTAAATCTACTCCCAAGTTACTCAACAACCCGAACGTAGTTAGCCCGCCGCCTACGCCGGGAATAATGTCCATAACTGACGTCGGCGCCCTCGCCGACGTCGTCGTTTCAAGTGCTCCGCGGGCGTTCGCGTCGCCATCCTCCATCTTTGCACTCGCCCTGGTCGCCGTTCTAGAGCCAAATCGCGTTATCGTGTTGATTGACATGCTTTTGTTCAACCGCAGCGTCGATGTCGCCGCCCATGACGAACGCGGGGTGCGTCTTCGTGTTGCTGTCGTCATCGGATTAATCTTTCCGTGTTGCGCGGCATGCGCGATAGTCGCAGACGCATGCGCGTGTGTGTTCGATGACGGTGCACGCATCATAGCCGTGTGAAGCATTTTCCGGATTCACCACGCGCGCGTCGTGCTCGAGTGAGCGTGCGAGTTGTGAGGTATGACTCTATGTTGTTTGCATTTACACGCGAGCGAGTGGCGACTATTTCAGCTCCATTCTAGTGGTCGTAATGTTATTCTATAGTATCCTAGTGATGTACAACACACGTCGTGGTGATTATCTTACGTCAAGTCGACGACGTCCACCGCGACAGTGTTTGCCTTGTTTACCTGGACCTTCATCTTCTTTGCGGGACGCGGGCGCTCGGGTGGAGAGTCATCCAAGAGAGAAACAACTTCGGCATTTTTTACTTGTCTCGAAGGCCCGGCAACCGCATTTTCAAGCGATTCGAGCTTCTGCTCGAGTTTCACTGCTTGCTCTCGCTTTTTCTGCTCAGCAGCTGCAGTTTTCTTCGATTCCATCAAGACGCGTTTTACCACCTCCGAGTCATCTGGCTCAACAACTTGCCTGGGCTGACCGGACGCCCCTGCAACTTTTTTTTTCAGAAGAACTTTGTTGGGTAGGTAGACCATATCCGACATTTCCCGTTGTGCACGTTCTATCCGGATCTTATTCTCGCGATCTTCTCTTTCTCTTATCTCTATCAATCGGAGTAACTCTCGCGGAACATGTCCACGCGGCGCGTTCACCATTCGCGGCGCCGGAGCAACAACGCGTCGCGGAGCGGCAGCGCGTGGCGGAACAACACGTCGCGGAGCGGCAGCGCGTGGCGGAGCGGCAGCTTTAGGCGCAGGTTTGGGCTTCGGCTCGGGCTTTGGATTCGCGAGCTCCTTCCGCGCGCTTAAAACATCATCCTTGGTCAGTTGTAAATCGCGCATCTCAACCTCGATGGCGTCAATTACAGTGGTCAACCACGCATCGTCCCAATCTTTCGCATATGCTGCAAAAGCTCGTAAGCGTCTGAGACGTTGACTTGCAGTAAAAATGCTGAAGTTCGCAAACGTGCCCGGAGGGTGTCCTCGGTTTGTCAGCGCAACATTCGACTTGGCTTTTTTCTTTTCCAACTCCACCATCTCCTTCGCAAGTTTACAATGCCCAATGTGCGCGTGCGCGTCGTGTCCACAATGCTTGAGACAATATGCACAAAATCCAGTGCGACAGCGCGAACACGTGAGCGCCATGCACCCACTAAAATCGACGAAGGCTTGTTTGCACAATTCATTCGGACAACGAAGCGTAAAGATTTCCTCAATCACATGCTCCCGAGCCTCACGTAACTTGGTCTCCGCCGCCGTCTCCTTCTCCAACCGTTCACGTTCTTTCAGCATCTTTTCCTCCGCGCTCTTCACAAGATCTTCTTCCTTAACTTTATCTCTCGCGCTCTGATACGCCGTAAACGTCGCGTCGTCGCATCTCGCCGCGATGACTCTCGCGCCAAAACACTTGGCATCACACTTTGCATCCTTAAACGCCTCCGACGCGCGCACACAAAACACCTCACCCTTACGAACTTTCAAATCCGCGATCGCCTTGGTGCTTTCCGTCATCACGTGCGTGCTGAAACACGTCTCGCACAACGCGTGACCATTCGCACACGACACGAATTGCGACGCCGACAACGACGTCGATGTCGACGCCACCGCACCGCCACCGTCTCCATCGCGCGCGTCATCCGCGACATCGCCGCAAACCAAGCACTCGAGCGACGCCGCGATGGCGGCATCGCGCGCCATCGTCGACGATGGACGACGACGACGTCGCGATGTGACGCCTCGGACCCCTCAGTCGTCGTCGCGCGCATAACCGACGACGACGACGACGACGACGACGACGACGCGCGAGTGCGAGCGACGGCGATAACGCACGCGACGTCCGAGGTCTGGCCCGTCGCCGTCGCCGTCGACGACGTCTCGCGGCGCAGTAGGTCGAGGATATCGCTCGCGCGCACCGTTGACAGGTGTGACACGTGGACACGGCACCTCGAAGCGTCGCGTCGCGCGCCGACGCGAGGGCGACGGCGTCGCGAAGGGTTGACGCGCGCGTTTGTGCGCGCGTGTTGGGTGCGTGCGCGTTGGCGTGGGGCGTGAGATGGCGGGAACGTCGTGGTTGCGTCGCGGGCGCGCGGATGGGCGAGGGGAAGATTTGAATGAGACGAGGCGCGTCGTGGGCGGGCGATGGGCGCTGGGTGATAGGCTGGGTCGGGGGTCGTTCGCGAGCGTGTGGCGAGCGGTGGATTTACAAACAAATGCCGTGGTGGCGGTGAAAGAGATTGCGTGCGAGCGGTTGTCGTCGAAATTGAAGGAGAGCTTGAGACTCGAGGTGGAGGTGCTGCGTCGGACTCGGGACGGGAATATTTTGAGATTCATTGACATGCATAGCACGAAGGATACGGTTTTCATCGTGCTGGAGTATTGTGCTGGAGGAGATTTAAGTCAGTTTATTAAGCGTCGAGGGAGAATTGATGAGGCTTCAGCGCGGAGGTTTATGCTTCAGCTGGCGAGTGGGTTGCACGCGATGCGGCGGTCGCAGCTGATTCATCGCGATTTGAAGCCTCAAAACTTACTTCTCACGGCGGATGACTTGAATGGTGAGTTGAAGATTGCTGATTTTGGGTTTGCGCGATACATTCGTGACAGTGAAGGGATGGCGGACACGGTGTGTGGAAGTCCACTTTACATGGCTCCTGAAGTTTTGAATTATCAAAAGTATGACGCCAAGGCGGATTTATGGAGCACGGGGGCAATTTTATTCGAAATGCTGGTAGGCCAAGTTCCTTTCACTGGACAAAACCAAGTGCAGTTATTGCGCAATATACAAACGACTGAATTTAAGATTCCCGGGCATATTGCCAAGGACTTGTCACCGGAGTGCATCGATTTGTTGCGCGGATTACTCAGGCGCGACGCCGATAACCGCATCTCATTCGATGAGTTTTTCAATCATCCATTTTTCAAACTCGATGTTGGCGTGCAAATCCCTCGGCAAACAAACGTCAAGTCAGAACGTCATGCCGCGCGAAGTGGCTGCAGCGACGATAGCGAGACGATGACATTTGATATGGATGAGGAAGGGGCGAGTCCACCAACTCAGCAAATAATTTCAGCAGTCAACCAGGCTCAGACACGTCCCGTGGTTTCGATACCCAAGCATCGTTCGAATTCCGATGCAGATGAGATAAATTTAGGCGCAGACTACGTCTTAGTGTCTTCTCCAGGAGCAATGATGAGGAATAGATCCATGGCTGTCCGCGCGCCGTCCCTCGGCTCGTCGCCGCTGTCTCGCATGTCACCAAGCCCAAGCGATGGTGGTTCTAGCCCGCTCAGTGGACCAGCTAGAGTGTCAAGAGGGGCGTCGCCAATAATGCATAGCCGAGGGCAACAAACACATTCTCAAGTGCTCGCAGCTCACCTCGGTGTGCGCGTCGGGGTGCTTGAAAAAGCTGCGGCGGTGTTGCG
>Ga0181552_10003196_pt1 | contig 11738 bp, 9 predicted proteins | sample 011ome_18_FD_130583 | JGI IMG/M metagenome (GOLD analysis project Ga0181552, IMG submission 130583) | Coastal salt marsh microbial communities from the Groves Creek Marsh, Skidaway Island, Georgia - 011501BT metaG (megahit assembly) | ecosystem: Environmental > Aquatic > Marine > Intertidal zone...
AGGTCGCTTTGCAGCAAGGTACTCAAATAATTTACCTGGTATAATTTGTGCAACTTCAGGTTTAAAACTTTCGACTAAAAGTAAAAGTTGACTTTTTCGTTGGTATTCAACCGCTTTATGATGAGATAGATACCCCACTACCTCACAATTTGAAGATAAACCAATGTGTTCCATATGATCGATAATGTATTGATCCGTTTTACCAACAAAAATAAGACGTAAGTCTTCCTTAAAACCAGGCACTTCTTCACAGAGTTCAGCAAGAGCACTCCAAAGGATTACGGGATTTCGTTCCGATAGCAAACTACCGACATGAGTGAGGCTAAAATAAGTATCTAAAGGAGCGTTTTCATTTAAATCTATATCAAATCCATTGGTAATCAGAGCGATAGGAGTTGTTGTCAAAGTCTTAAAATCACGCATCGTTGAAGGACTTGTCACTGTTATTAAATCAGCGGATTGCAATACCTTTGCTTCTAATAGTTGATGCTTCTTCCTTGCCCAAGAACTCAATAAGAGCTGATCGTGATAATGGATTTTTGTCCAAGGATCTCTGAAATCAGCCAACCATTTAATGGGGCGTTTTTCTTTCAAACGCATTCCAATTAAATGAAGTGAATGAGGAGGACCACTAGTGATAACGGTATCAATACCTTCTTTATCAAGAATTGAATTCAAATAAGTAACAGAAGGTTTAACCCATGAAACTCGCGCATCTGGAATAAAAAAATTACCCCGAATAAAAAGCATTAATTTTGATAAAAAAGAGCGTTTGGAAGAACTCAACACTCCAGCGCTTAAATCTGTGGTTTTTTGTGAAGAAAACACAGAGGCCCATCGATAAGGCTCTTTAATGGGATGGGTATATATCGTAAGTCCTTCAGGCACCTCTTTTAAAAGAGATTCATCCTTTAAAGGATAATGAGGGTTTGAGGGAAGATAAAGTACAATATCGATATTAAAGCGCTTAAAGTAAGTTACAAACTTAAGCCAACGTTGTACTCCGGGACCTCCTGCAGGTGGCCAGTAATATAAGATGAGGAGTACTTTATTCATACGTTATTCCTCTTTTTTAAGTCCTTTGAAGATCGTAAAGAAGATTAAGCCAAGTAATATGATAAACGCTATCAATTGAATCGTTGAACCTGTTTTAATCACCTTTGGTTCAAATTTAAATTCGATCGTATGGTCTCCTTTAGGAACAAACAACCCTCTAAGAGCATAATCTACTCTATAGTAATCCACTTGCTTTGAATCGATATAAGCTTGCCACCCGTTCTTATAATAAAGCTCAGAAAAGACTGCAAATCCATCATCAGGATTAGAGCTTTTGTAGGTTAAATGATCCGGCTTATAGCTATCTAACTCAATTATAGCCTGATCAGTTTTATTAAAAATAGCCGGTAAATTCTCATTTAGGTCCTCTGTTACAGCAATCGCTTCATTAAGGGTTGAAGTCACTCCTAGTCGAGTCATTACGTAATCTTGAGAATCAAACCTACTCAATGCTTGAACGAACCAAGCATTACCATTGGCTTCATCATTTTTAATTAAACTCTGTTCTCCATTTTGGTCCTTTTGGATGACATATTTTACATTGAGCATTCGTAATGGTTCCCAGGATTCCCTTGCGATATGATATTCAAAAAGCTCTTGTATCATTCGAGGTTTAGCAGCGTGGTAACCTCCGATAGAATTATGAAAGTAAGAAGTTCTCGCTCCATTTAATCCTTCACTATAATCAAAGACTCTATAATAACTATCATCCTCCATTAGTTGTTGATCGACCTTATCAGCAGTAAATGGTTTATTCATTTGCTTAGAGGAAACAAAATTTGCTTCATTAACATATCGTTTAGCAATACCCCCTAAATCCAAGAGAATTAATAGTCCTAAAATTAGATATAAGTAATTGATATTAAATCTTTTTTTAGTGTACCACCAGAGTATTCCACCGGTAATCAGAACATAGCTTAATGATCTTAAAAGATCATTCAGGTAGGCTGATTTTCGATCTTTAACAAGTTGGTCTACGAGATCATCTCCATAATTATATCTAAAAATAGGATCTGAAGCTCCTGAAAAATCCAATACATAGGAAAGACCATAAAGGATGAATCCTATAGAAATGAATCCAACAAGGACGTTCTTTAATACGTTAATCTTATAGCCATCATCAGAATCATTGATAAATGATTTGAGTCCTAAAAATGCAAAAACTGGTATCGTAATTTCTGCAAGAATCTGCGCTGATGATACTGCTCTAAATTTATTATAAAGCGGAAAATAATCAATCATGAAACTAGTCAGCACCTCAAAATTCTTTCCCCATGACAACAGAATTGACAAGGCAGTTCCTAAAAGCAATGGCAGTCTATAGTTTCCTTTATAAAAAAATAAAGCAATTATAAAGAAAAAGATGACAATTGAACCAATATAAGCGGGACCAGCCACAATAGGTTGATCTCCCCAATACAATGGAGCATGACTAATAAATTCCATAGTAGGAATTTGAGGTAATCCACTCTCGATTAGAAATTTATATAAACTAGAGTCCGTACTTAGTGATTCAGACCCTGAACCTCCCATTAATCGTGGAACAAATAGGTTTAAAGTTTCAAAAATACCATAGGAATATTCTGTGATATACGAATGATCTAATCCATTGGATGAAATAATTGGATTCCCCTCTGGATCTATGGTTAACTCAGAAGCACCTCTAGTACTCCAAGAGGTATATTCAGAAGTAGCTAATAAACCTGTAGCATTGGTCATTATTCCAATAAAAACTGCACCGATTAACAAAGCTATCTGAGTGAAAAATGTTTTTAATTGAGCTTCTTTAAAAGCCTTTATTAAGAAAACAATCCCTAAAACTATACAGAATAACATAAAGTAATAGGTCATTTGATAATGGTTGGCTACCAACTCGAGCCCCATAGCAATAGCGGTAATACTAACACCTAACCAATACTTATTTCTAAAGGTGAATACCATCCCTGAAAACAAGAGCGGCAAATAGGCTATTGCATGCGCTTTGGCATTATGACCGACCCCTAATATTACTAGAAAATAAGTAGAAAAGCCAAAGGCTAATGATCCTAAAACTGCTAACCTATACTCAACTTTTAAACTCAGCATCAACACGTAAAAACTTAAAAAAAGAATAAATAAGTAATCCGCAGGTCGTGGTAAAAATCGAAGACAGGTATCTAACTTTTTTATAAAGTGATAAGGATAGTGTGCACCTAATTGATACGTAGGCATACCTCCAAAAGCAGCATTGGTCCAATACGTCTCTTTTCCAGTATCATTTTTATAATCTTTTTGTTGCTTTGACATTCCAATGTATTGAACAATATCAGATTGAAACAACACCTTAGATTGTAATACAGGATAGAAAAATCCTATTGAAATAAGCATAAAAAGACCTAAAACACCAAAATGTTTTAAAGTGCGAAACAGTTTATTCTTCATCATTTAGTTCTTCAAATTCAACGTATTCCCCCTCAATATCGTTAGTTTTAGCGAGCGGTTCCTTTTTTTCTTTAAATTGTTGTTTGGGATCAAATTTATTAAAACCACCCATTTTCTTTTCAAAACGCTTAAAGATAAACTTAATTATATAAGGCGATGCCACCCGTAATAGAAATCCAAAAATATAAATACCTAATATAAAATAGAGAACTGTAGTAAAAAAACCCATTAACTTTATTAATTTTATCAAAAATACAATTCTAGAATTTTAAACAATGTTAGAACGAGCAAAATATTTTTCAAAAGAAAATAACAATTCAAGACCTTTTCCTCTACTACTTGTTTTAGTTTTAGTTATCTTCTTTAGCACATTTCCTCGATTTTTATTTGCCCAGTATACCGATATCATTAATTCTAATATCCCTGGAAATTCAATGGGAGCCTATACAGTTGGAGAAGCAGTGTATCAATTAGAAACATTCTATAGTAATGACCATCAAAAACACATATACCTCAATACTGATAACCAAATAAAAACTATTGAGAGCACCTTCAGATTTGGATTTAAAGAACGTATTGAACTAATCTATGAGTTTGGTCATCGAACTAAGATCGACAATAATACTAATGCTTCTTACAAGGGCCTTTCTAAGAATCGACTGGGGTTTAAAGTGTTACTATATGATCCTCATCAATTCGCTGAACCTGATTATTATTCTTGGAAAAATAATCATCGATTTGTAATTAAAAATTTAATACCTGTAGTATCCCTATATGCCGGATTGAATGTCCATAAAAAGGAGTCTTTTTTTAATAGACACAATCCCTTTGATCCTACCAGCGACGTCTATCCAACCATTTATGATAGAGAACTACTTATTCTTCAACAACATTTAAGTCCATATTGGGTTTTAGTAACAAATATCGCTATTGATAAACCTACTTCAGAACGAGAATATTCCTTAACTAGCACGTTAATTCACGGTTTTAAGCATTATTATAAATTGAGCTTATTTGCTGAGTTTCAAACTATTTTAAACGATTATTATTCAGACGAAATCTTCAGAGCTGGTGGAGCCTATTTAATCAACACTAATATTCAAGTCGATGCCTTTCTTGGTTCAAATATTAAAAACACTCCGTCACGTTTGTTTTTTGGATTAGGTGCTTCGATCAGAGTGGATAATCACTTTAAATAATGATAGAACTAAAAGAAGTACAATCGAGAAGTGAACTCAAGAAGTTCGTAAAGTTTCCATTTGAATTATATAAGGATTCTCCCTATTGGGTACCTCCTTTAATCAATGAAGAACTGGAACAATTTCAAAAAGACAAAAACCCTGTGTTTGAAACAGCACAAGCGCAATACTTTCTTGCTTATAAAGGAGCTAACGTGGTTGGTAGAATTGCTGCTATCATTAATTGGATTGAAATCAATGAGCAAAAAGTGTTAAAGATGCGCTTTGGCTGGTTCGATTTTATCGATGACTATGAAGTATCCAAAGCCCTACTCGACAAGGTCTATGAGATTGGTAAAGCACACCAACTTTCCTATATGGAAGGACCTGTTGGCTTTTCTAATTTAGATAAGGTAGGCGTCCTAGTAGAGGGATTTGATATCATAGGAACTATGATTACTTGGTACAATCATCCCTACTATGTTAATCACTATGAAAAATATGGATTTGTTAAGGAAAAAGGGTATGTAGAAAACAGATTTCCATTTAGTAATATAGACAATACAAAATTTGAAAAATTAGATCGAATTATAGGACATCGATTAGGATTGAAAGTAAAAAACTTTACTAAAACTAAAGAACTTCTTCCCTATGTCAATCAAATGTTTGATCTATTTAACGAATCGTATGCCGTACTTTCCTCGTTTGTTCCCATTACACAAGTTCAAAAAGAGTACCTCACTAAAAAATTCATAAGTTTTATCAATCCACAATACATCAAATTTGTATTTGATGCACAAGATAAAATGATTTGTTTCGCGATTACAATGCCTTCATTTTCAAAGGCATTACAAAAAGCAAATGGCCGTTTATTTCCTTTTGGGATCTTTCATTTATTGAAGGCAAAGAAAAATAATCCTGATGCGATATTTTATTTAATTGGAGTTCATCCAGACTACCAGAATAAAGGAGTCACTGCCATGTTATTTAATCACTTTTACAAATCGTTCGAAAAAATAGGAGTTAAAAATTGTGTACGCACTCCAGAATTGGAAGATAATTTAGCGATTAAGAAATTATGGACAGAATTTAAACCAGAGGTATACAAAAGAAGAAATACCTATCGCATAAATCTATCGTAACTATAGGACGTTACAGCTTATCAGCTAGTTGTATTCATAAAAAAACCGAAGCATAAATCTTCGGTTTTTATTTTTTATCAAGTACGTATACGTTATTCGCCCATTGCTTTTGAAACAGCTGCTGAAAGACGTTTATAAGTTCCATTTTCCAAACGATCTCTGATGCTGTTAAATGCTTTAAGTGTGATATCAATATCTTCTAGGGTATGAGTTGCTGTTGGTATTAATCGCAATAAAATCAAACCTTTTGGGATAACTGGGTACACAACAATTGAACAGAAAATACCATAATTTTCTCTAAGGTCTTTAACAAGAGCCATAGCTTCTGGAATACTTCCTTTAAGGTACACTGGAGTAACACAAGAAGTAGTCGTTCCTATATCAAATCCTGCTTCTTTCAATCCTGATTGAAGTGCTGTTACATTTTCCCATAGTTTAGCTTTTAGTTCTGGTCTTGTTCTTAATAATTCAAGACGTTTTAAACCTCCTTTGACATAGATCATTGGAAGCGATTTAGCAAACATTTGAGATCTTAAATTGTATTTTAAGTAATCAATGATTTCTTGATCAGCCGCTAAAAAAGCTCCGATACCAGCCATAGATTTAGCAAAAGTCGCAAAATAAACATCAATATCGTCTTGAACTCCTTGCTCTTCTCCTGCACCAGCACCCGTTTTCCCTAAGGTTCCAAATCCGTGCGCATCGTCAACTAAAAGTCTAAAATTATATTTTTGTTTTAGCGCTACAATTTCTTTTAATTTACCTTGCTCTCCACGCATTCCAAAAACTCCTTCAGAGATTACTAAAATTCCTCCTCCAGTTTGTTCTGCCATCTTTGTTGCACGATCTAAATTCTTTTCTAAGGATTCAATATCATTATGCTTAAAAGTAAAACGTTTGCCCATGTGTAATCGAACACCATCAATAATACATGCGTGGGAATCTACATCATAAACAATAATGTCGTCTTTAGATACTAAAGCATCTATAGCGGACATGATTCCTTGATATCCAAAATTTAATAGATAAGCTGCTTCTTTATTCACAAAATCAGCAAGTTCTTGTTGAAGTTGTTCATGATAATCAGTGTGACCACTCATCATTCTAGCTCCCATAGGATAAGCTGCTCCATGAGCTGCAGCTGCATCAGCATCTGCTTTTAGTACCTCTGGAAGATTAGCCATACCTAAATAATCATTGATACTCCAAGTAATAACTTCTTTTCCTTGAAATTTCATTCGATTTGAAATATGACCTTCTAATTTAGGAAATACAAAATAACCTTCAGCTTGAGAAGCCCATTTACCTAAAGGACCTTTGTTTTCTCTAATTCTATCAAATATATCTCTCATAGATTTTGATTGGTTTTGGTGCAAAAGTAATTATAAATTGTGTAACATTTAAAATAATAACACATAAAAAATACGACCTTATAAAGGTCGTATAAATATATAGACTATACAGATTACTAGTGAAGTATGTCAGATTTTTTCTTAACAGTTTCCATAAATCCTTGTGCATTCATCCATTCGTCTGAATATATTTTAGACATATAGCGAGAACCATGATCTGGAAATATGACAACTACCTTAGAATTGCTATCAAAGACACCCTCTTGATGGAGTTGTTTAACAGCCTGAAGGGCAGCTCCAGAGGTATATCCAACAAAAATACCTTCCGATCTTGAAATAGATCGTGCCATATGAGCACTATCACTATCTTTCACTTTAACGAAACGATCAATAACACTAAAATCAGTTGCTGAAGGGATTAGGTTTTTACCTAAACCTTCAATACGATAGGGATATATTTCATTCGGATCTATCGTACCTGTTTCGTGATATTTTTTAAGTATTGACCCATAGGCATCAACACCAATAATTTGAATATCAGGATTTTGAGACTTTAAATATCGAGCTGTACCTGATATAGTCCCTCCTGTTCCACTACAAGCAACTAAATGGGTTATTTGACCTGCGGTTTGATTCCATATTTCTGGACCAGTAGATCTAAAGTGAGCTTCAGTATTTAACTCATTAAAATATTGATTGATATATACAGATCCAGGATTTTCTTTGTGAATGCGCTTAGCAACTTCATAATAAGATCTTGGATCATCAGCGCTAACGTGAGCGGGACATACATGGACCTCTGCTCCCATGGAACGTAACATATCAATCTTATCAGGAGAAGATTTTGAGCTTACCGCCAGAATACATTTATACCCCTTAATAGCACTCACCATTGCAACAGAAAAACCAGTATTACCTGAGGTTGTTTCAACGATTGTATCCCCTTCTTTGAGTATACCTTTTGCCTCAGCTGATTCAATAATATGAAGAGCGATTCGATCCTTTGCAGAATGACCAGGATTAAAGGCTTCAACCTTAGCATAAAATTCTCCCGAGAATGAAGCGGTTGACTTACGGAGCTTAATTAAAGGAGAGTCTCCAATAAGCTCTAATATTGAGTCGTAGGCTTGAATTTCAGTTGACATAAAGCGCAATCTTTTTAATTCTTGACAAAATTAGGTTTTTTTTTACAAATCAAGCCTTATTTACAAGATTGATTATAAATGCATATTCTTGAGCAACCTCCTTCAATGATTCAAAACGTCCTGAAGCTCCTCCGTGACCAGCATCCATATTGATAGAAAAAAACAATTGATTAGAATCTGTCTTCAAATCCCTTAGTTTAGCAACCCATTTGGCAGGTTCCCAATACTGTACCTGAGAATCGTGATACCCTGTAATAATTAACGTATTTGGATAGGCTTGTTCTTTAACTTGATCGTAAGGTGAATAGGACAACATATAATCAAAATATTCCTTTTCATTAGGATTTCCCCATTCATCATACTCACCAGTTGTCAAAGGAATTGAATCATCTAACATGGTAGTTACCACATCAACAAAAGGAACATTAGCTACTACACCTTTATAGAGTTCTGGTGCCATATTCATTATAGCTCCCATCAATAGCCCACCTGCTGAGCCACCGTAGGCAAATAAACCTTCAGTACTAGTATAGCGTTTTTGAATCAAATATTTGGAACAATCAATAAAATCAGTAAAGGTATTTTTCTTTTGAAGTAATTTTCCCTGTTCATACCAATTTCTTCCTAAATATTCAGAACCACGTATATGGGCTATAGCATATACAAATCCTCGATCTAATAAACTTAAACGCAACGAAGAAAAAGACGGATCAATGGTGTGTCCATACGAACCATAACCATATTGAAACAAGGGACTAGTTCCATCTAATGGCGTATCTTTATGATAGACTAATGATATTGGAACCTTAACTCCGTCTCGTGCCTCTGCCCATATCCGTTCTTGCCTATAATTTTTTGGATCAAAACTTCCTCCTAAAACTGCTACTTGTTTTAACAAGGTCTTTTGTTTTGTTTCCATATTAAAACTATACACTGAATTTGGTTCGATTAAACTGGTATACCCATACCGTAATTCAAGTGTATCAAATTCAGGATTGGAACCAACATAAGCGGTATACGTTTCATTATCAAATGGTATTTCATAGGCAACAGACTTATCCCATTTAGCGATGTGAATTCTTGTTAATCCCTGCTCACGAGTTGAAAGCGCATAATACGATTTAAAACACGTAAAGTCTTCTACTAGTACCGTTGGATTATGTGCAATAAAATCTTCCCAATAGTCCTCCGAGGTATGATCAACTGGAGTTCTCATCACTTTAAAATTAACCGCATTATCCTTGTTAGTAGTGATGTAAAAGTGATTTTCAAAATGTGAAATATCGTATTCTAATCCTCTTCTTCGTTTAGCGAATACCTTAAAGTCATCCAAAGGATTTTCAGCATTTAAAATTCGGTATTCTGTGGTTAACGTACTTGAGGAACCAATAATGATATAGTTTCCTGATCTTGATTTAGAAACAAATACATTAAAGGTATCATCCGCTTCAAAGAACATTAATTCATCAACCTTGTTTCCCAATTGATGACGATAAACAGAATTTGATCTTAACGTTTGCTCGTCTTTTAAACTATAAAATAGTGTCTTATTATCATTAGCCCAACATGCTGAACCTGTTGTATTTACTATACAATCGTCTAAGAGCTCACCACTCTGAATATCCTTCACATATAAACGGAATTGTCTTCTTGAAACGGTATCAACACTATAAACAACTAAACGATTATCAGGACTCACTGCAAAAGAACCAAGATGAAAATACTGATGTGATTTTGCCATCTCATTACAGTCAAATAAGAGTTCTTCTTTGGCGTCTAAATGCTCTTTTTTACGCGTATATATTGGATATTCTTTTCCCTTCTCAAATTTAGTGATATACCAATAACCATTCTTTTTAAATGGCACTGATTGATCATCTTCTTTAATACGAGATTTCATCTCTTCAAATAATTCCTCTTGAAACTTCGCTGTCTCTTTTGTTTGATCTGTATAGTAAGAATTTTCCGCTTTTAAATAATCTAAAACTTCTTCACTATCTCGCTGATTCATCCAATAATAAGGATCGATACGATCGAGTTGATGATGAGTTAAAACCTTATTAATTTTTTTTGCTTTGGGTGGGTTGATCATTGGGTAAGTTTAAGGATGTAAATGTACCTATTTCTCTTAATTTAAATCTGTCAATGAGGACAATAAATAGTCATGCATTTGATCAGTATAATCCCTATGAGTAACCATGCGAAGTTTTCCTCCTCCCATTGCTAAGATTTTGATATTTTTTTTATTTAAAAAGCTATTGAATTCTGCTTCAGAAAGAAGACTAGTATTTAATTCAAAAATAATGATGTTCGTCTCTACAGGGGCTACTTTGAGAATACTTTCTTTAGTTTTAAGGACAGAAGCAATTTCAGCTGCTTTTTTATGATCGTTAACAAGTGAATCTATATGATGATCTAAGGCATACATACCAGCTGCAGCAAGGTAACCGGCCTGTCTCATACCTCCACCAAAAACCTTTCGTACCCGAAGTGCCTTATTGATAAACTCTTTAGATCCAACAAGAACAGAGCCTACTGGACATCCTAATCCTTTGCTAAAACAGACACTTATAGAATCAAAAAGCTGACCGTATTGAAGGTAATTTTCTGATTTGGCTACAACAGCATTCCATAAGCGAGCTCCATCTAGATGATACTTAAGTCCATGTGTATCACAGACCATTCTGATTCTTTTTAATTCTTCAAAGTCATAACAAGCCCCGCCACCTTTATTGGTTGTGTTTTCGATTTCAACTAAACGCGTTAGCGGACTGTGGTAAAAATCAGGAGGATTAATGGATTGTTCCACTTGATCTGCTGTTATCATTCCTCGATGCCCTTGAATTAATTTACAAGAAACCCCGGAATTAAAACTAACCCCTCCTCCTTCATAATTAAAGATGTGGGCATAATGATCACAAATCAGTTGGTCTCCAGGTTGTGTATGTACCTTAATTGCTGTTTGATTAGCCATTGTTCCACTTGGAAAAAAAAGAGCTGCTTCTTTTCCAAATAATGTAGCAACTCGTGCTTCAAATGCGTTAACCGTAGCATCTTCTTTAAATACATCATCTCCTACCTTTGCATTAAACATTGCCTCTAACATACCTTGGGAAGGCTTAGTGATCGTATCTGATATTAGGTTTATTTCCATTTTTAAACTTAAAAAATTGTATAAATTGAGCGTGGTCGCTTACAATAGTAGTATTCATAACCATTGTTATTTATTAAAATTATAAAAATTGATTGTACAACCAAGCATTAATAGTATTTTTGCTCAAATTCAATTAATAAATGACAACAACTGATCAAATACATGATCTTTTAGATCGCCTGGTTGCGTTAAGGAGGTATCTTTGACATCGATCAAAAGAACATAGAACTTCAAAACGAAGAAGAAAAATCATTTGCTCCAGACTTTTGGAACAACCCTACCGCAGCTCA